>Ga0315274_10001850_pt1 | contig 32445 bp, 52 predicted proteins | sample YL17G02_20_MG_FD_203700 | JGI IMG/M metagenome (GOLD analysis project Ga0315274, IMG submission 203700) | Sediment microbial communities from Yellowstone Lake, YNP, Wyoming, USA - YL17G02_20 | ecosystem: Environmental > Aquatic > Freshwater > Lake > Sediment | place: USA: Wyoming | collected...
CATCTATTTAATGTTTAATCCATTTATATTGACCTCGTAATGCTTTTGTAAATTCTTCTAATTTAATATTAGATAACCTTAGTTTAGTGTTTCTTAGTTTAGCAAATCTTTCTTGTTTTAATCTTTGTACAACATACTCAGGTTGGTTTGAGCGAGTAGATATAATAGCATGTATAATATGAGCATATAACGCTTCCTCCGCCATCTTAGGCACTTTAGTGTCCAAATCATAAGCTAACCCATCAGATATATATTCTAATAAGATTAATGATCCAACCAAATCGCTACTGAATGATATTTTTCCTTCTCTATCATTCATAATGAAAGTTCCATTAAAATTAGCATTTACAGTATCCATGCCATATCGCTGCCCTAAATAATTATAAGTGTTTGCTCCTTGATCATTAAAGTTCAAACTAGACAATCTATCTCTAACTTGGTTTGCTGTAGGTTTATCAGCTTTCCAACGTTCTTCCATTATAGAAGTACCAGTTATATTAGCATCAAAAGTATCTTGTACTGGAATTCCTTCAGTATCTTGTACCGGCATTGTATATGGCGAACCATTTAACATGCCTGGGTATATAATATGCTTTACTCCATTACTGTCAATACGCGAGATCTTAACATAGTTCACGTAATCTTGCGGGATTATTACATTAAGGCTTGGTGGTATAGTTAGTTCCTGAGATTTTATGCTTCTTAAAGTATCATAACTAAATTCTTGCATACCACGTTTAGCGTGGAATATTACGTCCGTACGTTTAACATCAGATATTAATTTACCAGCGCCGACATATGCAATAAGAAAGTTATTTATAATATCATCTAATGTAATATAAGCATAGCTACCATAGTTCTCCTCAACAACTGTTCCAAAAGCATTATTATCGCCATACTTTCCGCCTTCTAATCTTTTTAATTGAACTAGAAAAATTTGTCCTTGTTGAGGTACTCCACTTACTAGTATTGTGCCATTAGGTAGTACGCTCCTAACATTATGATCTTCTAATTCAAACGAAATTCCATTGTCTGAACTTTTATAGAATTTAAAATTATTTAATTCATAATTATCATTATCTACATTAGACGACTTCCATATAAGGGGCGTATTAAACCCATCAAAATAAAAAGTATCTTGTTCTTCAAAAGCAATAATACTTTGTGCTCCTTCGTAGTATTGTCTATTGGTTTCTGTAATTATACCATTATTATTAAGCGCCATATCTTATTATTGTTTTTCATTCATGTTATCTTGTTGTACTTTTTGAGACGCTATCTGGATAATTTGCGGATCTCTAATAATAATTCCGGCATATTCCAATATTCTTACAATTAATTCAACCTGCTCAGATTGATGCAATTCAAAATTTGTTGATGTACTAGAATTGTATACATAATTACCTAAGTTGCTATTTACGGTAAATCCCCAGGTTACTGAAGACGGGAATTTTAAATAGTTAGCGCTAACCCCAGATATTATTGTTTCAGGGAATACCTTTACAAGACTATCTTCATATAAATAAATAGGGTAAGTATTAGACGGCTTTGTTAGTTTAGATCTATATAAATTATAAAATTCATTTCTTTGCACACGTTGTATTTCACTATTATTGTAAATAACGCTGCCTAATTGCTGCAAATCCGAAGGCACTATAAACCCATTTGTGCTATAATTTATTGAGTTAGTTCTTTTAAATAAAGCTATTTTTTCATCAAGTAAATCTACTCGGTCAGCGTAATCTAAATCAGTTTGTGGAACCCTAAGCAATTGGTTTAAGTCCTCAAAATACTTTAAGTATATTTCAAGTTGTACCTGCGTACCAATTTTATTAAACTCATCAGGCGTCATATACCCTCTTTGTTCTTTATTAAGTATTAATAAGACTGTCTTATAAACTGTATCTACACTTACTGCCATTTGTTATCTTTATTATAATAAATAAGCGGATACTGCAGTTTTATTTACAATATCCGCCTAAGTATTAGTATTACATGTTATTTTAGTTTTTTCTCTATAGATTTGAAGATTGTAATACCTTCATCTGTTTTAAAGAAAGCCGCCATAGCTGAATAAGGATTCTCATCAAAAGGAATAGTCATTAACTTCCTATCATTTTCACCCCAATGGAATGTTCTTTGATCTTGTGATAATTTTAAAATTCCAACTTCAGTAGCTCTAATAGCTAAGTTTCTTAAAGGTACATTATCATCATTTGCTAATTCTAAGAATAAGTTAGGATTTTTTCTAGCCATTAACAATAAATCTCTTCTAATCTCCTTAGAACTCATCTTATTAACTCTAGTACCAACTTGTACTCTTACAATAGCTTCTGCCATATCTATATCCATATCAAAAGCAGCGTTCATTGCTTCTACTTCTAATTCTATAACCTCCAATTCGTCTTCAGCTTCTACAGTTGGATCAAATTCCATGTATTTCTTATTTAGACCTGGGTGATAAATGGAAAGAAGTTTCTGTAGATTTTGTTTTTCTTTTGGTACATTTAGTACACCTTCTGAAAACATGATATGACCTAGTGTTACTTGACCTTTTTGTTCACTAACTAAAGGTGAATTTTGATTTGTAGCATATCTTAGTTCCTCTTGTTGTCCTGTTTCTTTATCAAACCACAACAATGGGTATCTAAGCGTATGTTTACCTTGTAATGTATAAGTTAAAGGAGAATGACTATCTGTGATAATATAAACTCTATCTTTTATTTCCCATTTAGGTTTAGTGTCTTTAACTTCTACTGTCTTTTTAGTTACAGTTTCCTCTGTATATTCTTTAGTTAATACATTATTTGTGTTAACTTCTTGTAATTCTTTTTCTTTTGTTTTTTGCGTTGTCGCCATAATATAATATAATTTAATAGTTTATTTTAAAAGGTAATAATTACCCCTATCAGTTCAACAGGGGTAATATTACCAGGTTTTTATACTGAAGCAGTAAACAATACGAAATTGTTAGCAGCTTGAGTAACTAGACATCTTTCAGACAAGAAGTGTACTTGCATTGCGTCAAGATCAGAAGTGTAAGCACCTCCAACAGATCCAGTGATCCAAGTTTTCATCTTACGATCATCAGCTTGGTTAGCTCTGTAACGAACGTGTAAGAATGGACGACGAATATTAGTACCTAATTGTTGATCATATACTGTAGATGTTCCAGCGGGAATAAGGATACCATCGATAGATGTATTAGCAATACCACCACGAGTAGAGGCATCGTTAAGATATTTCCAGTCAGTTTTGTAGAAATCATAAGATCCACGACGGAAACCAGAGAAACCTAAGTTCAATGCCATTTGCTCAGAGTTTTCAAACAATCCATAAGCTACACCACCAGCAGCACCTGAAGATAGAGAAGCAAGCATATCATCAAAGTCAAGAGAAGTGGCTCTGTTCAAGAAGAACATGTTTTCTTCAATTGCTCCTTGAGTATCTAAGTTTTTCAAGATTGAATCAAAATCACTAAGACCTGATGCAGCAGTAAAATTATTTACAACATTACCTCTACTTCTAACAGCAGCAAAAAGACCTTCTGTTCCTTTAAGAGCATTAGCAGATGTAAGTGTAGAAGCGCCAGAAACAAGTTCACCTTCAATAACAGACATTTCCAAGTAATCTTCAAAACGAAGTCTTGTTTCAGCTTCAGCTTTTAAGTACCACAAGAAACCACCAGTACCATCTTCAGTAGCAACTTCAACCCAACCAATTTGAGCAGTGTCAGAACCAGAGATTTGGTATCTTTCTTTGATGATAATAGGAGAGTTACTGTATTGAGTAAAAGAAGGAGTTACAGAGTTTAAAGTAGCATCTGTAGTACCTTTCTTAAATTCAGAACCATATACAAAGATCTTAAGATCAGTAGCACTAGCAAAGTTAACAGCATTACCAGGACCATTAGTTAAATCTAACTGAGTATATGGTTTAACTGTTAAAGTAGCTGGGTTTGTATCACCACCAGTTCCAGTAGATGCAGTAGCAGATGTAGCTGTAACATAAACTTTAAGTTCTTTTCCTGTAGAAGGACTCATAACTACTAAAGTTTGCCCAATAGATATAACGTTGTTAACAAAAGCAGCACCAGAACCACCAGTAACAAATGATAAACCATCAGCACCAGTACATGATACGTTGTTGTAAGCAATATGTAATCTGTTTTGTTCAGACCAAATAACTTGATCAGATGACATTGGCATTTCAGCTCCTACCATACGTAAGAATCCAGAAAGAGTTCTGTTTCCGTAACGTTCTACTTCTGCTTCGTAGATTTCTGGAAGATATTGTTGAGAGAAGTTTTTACCACTTCCGTCCGTAAAGTTCAAATAATTTGACTCTAACGCTTGTTGTTTTTGACTCGGTTTAATTGAACCGAAATTTGGTGACACATTTGCCATAATTTCTTAATTTTAATTGTTAAATTTTTTTGTTTGTATTTTTAATTTTGAAGAATCAAAACCACTAACAGATTTAACTCTTAATCCATTTATAAAAACTTCACCAGGAGCTTGTCTTGGTTGATTTGTACTAGGATTTTTAGAATTAGCAATAACTTCTTTTACAGCATCGGCTTTACCTTGCTCATAGAAATGTTGCGCGATTCTATCAGAGTTCATCGCAGTGTACAAAGCCTTATGATAACTTTTTTGGTCACTAATATTTCCTTCTTTATCCAGGAACTTCCCGAGGAAATTGTTAATGTCTGATTGTTTCTCTGCTACTTGTTCGTTGTTTTGGATACCATATCTAAATCTTTTATCTCCGACATTGTATTCAAAACCTTTGAAATCATCGTTAAATAAATTTTTAGTAGCCTGTTTAAAACGTTCATGTCGCATTTTAGACTCATCTTCATTCTTCTTGTATCGGTTAAAAAATTCAGAAACTTCTCTTTGTTCTTGAGTCATACCAGGTCTCAACTTGATCTCCTCGTAATATTTACTCTTTATTGACTCTAAGTAGTTCTTAGCTTTTACAACCTCTTCTTTATAAGCGAGTTTCTTCTTACGAATATCTCGTTCTTCTTCTAAATCCTCATCAAAGAAAAAAGTATCTTCCATTAGGAATTGTATTTCTTCTTGATCTAGATGAGGTTTTGTTGATTTATAATATTCTCTTAACAGTACGTCTTCACCTACACTTGAATAGTCAGTATTTAATCTAACATAATCTTCAACAGTTCCACCAGTTTCCTCCATAAAGGCAACTAGTTTTTCGATGTTTTCTGGTAATTGTTTTCCTGTATTTATTTGTTCTTGAACACTTTCTTTAAGTTCTTCTTTAATATCAACAACTATTTCTTCGTTGGTGATTTCTTCAATAACATTTTCAATGGTCCCTTGGTCTCCTTGTTCCATTTCTCGCAATTCCACTTCGGATTGTTCTGTGCGTAACACGCTTTCATCTGTGCTTTGGATTTGAATGGCATCTGGATCTGGATTAGTTGTTTGTATTGTTACTTTGGTAATATCTTGTTCTGTAGTTGGAGTAGATAAATCTACTTTAACAACTGAATCTTCTTTACCTAGATTTCTAGGTTTTTTAGGTTTAGGCATTTTAAATTCACCTTCTTGTTTTATAATTTCCGACATAATATAATATAATTAAATAGTTAACTTATTTTATAAACCCATACCACCTAAACCATCAAATTGCGAAGATTCAAAAGCTTGTGGAAGTGAGTTATTTTTTCTTTGATTTATTAATTCAGATTGTTGAGATGCTTGAATCTTTGTTCTTTCATCTTTTCTATCTTCTGCTGTTTGTAATTTTTGACTTTCAACACTTGACTTTAATTGAGCAAGTTGCATGTTATATTGAAACTCTTGTTCCATTAACTGTTGTTTTAATTGAGTCTCCATCTGAATTCTTTCCATTTCAAATTGAGATTTTGCTCTTTCTATATTAACAGTTTCTTGAGTTAATGCTTGTTGTTTTTGAACCTCGTATAAAGCAGCTTGTTGAGCTGTTTGTTGATTTGCTTGAGCTTGTGCTTGTATATTAGCCATCTGAATAGCTTGCATAGCTTTTTGTTTCTTAGTTTTTCTAAACTTAAGAACTTGATTTGCCATTTTTAGATTTTTAATCTGTCTAATATCTATGGCATCATCTAAATCTATACTTTGATTTTGTAAAGCAATTTGTATGTTTTGTTCTAACATTGCTTTCTCTTCTTCATCTGGTTCTAATTCTAGATATATACCAAAGTCATGAAGATTAAGATTTTTTATATCTCTTAATGTAGCAGTATTATAAGTACTTATACTTTGTTCTAATACATTCGCTGTTAAAGGAAAATCTAAACAATCAGCTATCCTTAACGACACATTCTCGCATGTTTTAAGAGTCAAATATAAACTAGATTGTAATATGTGCTTAGTTGCTGTATTTGATGCGTTAGCGGCCATCTTCTGTAATCCTACTAAAGTGTCTTTATCAACCATACTTCCATCTCTAGCTTCATTAAGACCAGTAACATCTCTTATCATTTGTAAATAGTACTGATATGTCTGAATTAAAGATGCTAATTTAGCTTGACCTGAAGAACTTGTTAGTTCTTGAATAGGTATTTTTGCTGCGTTTAATCCTCCTTCTTGTGTTAATGATCTACCAACTATACTACCAGTTTGGAAATACATGTTTAATGCTTCTGCTGGATTATAATTAGTTCCATTACCTAGATCAACATCAGCAAAACCATCTACATCTACAAAAACTCCATCAGGAATCATTCTAGACATTACTTGCTGTATTTTTAAATGAGTTAATTGAATCATGTCAGCAAAACCAGTGATCTTGTTAACTGTTGAATCAATTTTACCTTTATACATTCTAGGAGCAGTTATAGAGTAGTTCATCTCTACCTTAGTAGTATCTGCAAATGGTCTAGTCATGTGTTCTGACATTTTCCATTCAAGCATAGTATTTGTACCTAGTATTTTTGCTCCAGTGTATAATACCTCTATAGTTCTAGATACTCTTTCAAAATTATCACTTGGTGGTGGATTAAATTCATCTGTTTTCTCTATAACTTTCTCTAAACCATTATCACCATATTTTATTTTAAAAACTTGATTCATATAAGTCTTATACTCAAAGTATAATACTTGAACAGTATTCTCATCATAATTACCCCAACCAGTGACATATTGCCTATTACCAGGCATATTCTGAATCTTCAATAATTCTTCTTCTGATATATTTGGAAATTCTTTTTTTAATTCAGATAATGTAATTCCTTTTATTTCTCCTACGTAGTATATATCTTCAAAATTAGGATCTTCTGTGTATGAGTATACAATATAAGATGGATCTACATAGTCTATTGTTATGCCTTCACTCTTATTGAAACTAGTTTTAACACAAGCTATTCCCAATACAGTCAAGTCATAATTTAATCTTCTTCTAGTTAAGTCCCATTTATTATTAGCTAATACATTGTTTATTGCCTCTTCTTCAGCTATTTCAATAGACTGTTTATAGGTTAATTGCATGTGTATGTCTAATTCTTCTTTTGTTTCTGGAAGTTCTTCTAAAGAAAGAGGTGAGTTAGAAAGATCCATTCCAATTAAGTCTTTTGCTTTCTTTATTGAATCCTTAGAGTACATATCCCTAAGAATTGATTGAGCGTAAGCTGTTCTTGCTTGTAAAGATTCTGGATCTTGAGCATAAGCTTTTATATCATAAGTCTTTTGCGACATTCCATTAACTACAATATCAACAAACTTAGATATTACAGGTACTGGTCTCCAGTCTAAGTTTAAATATGAAATATCTCCATTAGTAGCTAATTCATCTTTATACTTTTGTACAGATTGTTCTCCTCTAGCATATAATCTTAATTGGTGAAAATTAACCCAATTAGAAGCGTATCTATTGTTGTTTGCTCTGGTATTACCAAACCATTCTTGTTCTATAGCTCTAGATACCTGCAATCCATATTCTTCAGAAGCTTTTTCTGCGTCACTAACAACTTGACTTGGAAATGCACTATTAGTATTTGTATATACACTCATTTATTAATATATTTTTGATAAAGAACCATTGTTATCGTATTTTTTTATTCCTAAATCGTAAACCTGTCTAACAACTTTTACAGATGGACTATACCTATGTTTGTTACATGCCATTATAGCTAATCCAGAACTTATAGAAGCATCATGATCTGTTCTATTATTTATATTAAATCTAGCCCAGTCGTTAAGTGTTCTATTAAAATACATGTTTCCATATCCAGTTTCTGTTAGTCCTATGTATTCTTCAATATGTGATTCTATAGCAGAAGCGTGTGCTTGTTTTATATCTTCACTAGAGTTAGGTATTCCACCAATCTCTCTTTCAGTTACAGATAAATTATTCCAAACTTTATCAGGTCTATTCATTGAAAAACCTCTATAACCTCTTCTTTTAAAATGATATAATAATCTAGGTTTATTATTCTCTGCAAGTATTGGCATACCGTAGAATATACATGCCATTAAAACTTCTTCAAAAAATATCTCAGCAGTTTGTGGTCTAGCTATATATTCTAAGAAAAAAGAATTTGGCGGTGCATCTTCCATAGAAAACTTAGTTAATCCACTTAATGCTCCGTTAGATCCTTTACCATCTACAGTACCTGATATATCGTAAGGGTCACACCCAAACGCTCCAACGTGTTCATTACCAGGATACTTTAAACCGTTTTTTATTATTATATTGTTTTGTAATTGTAACGGTGGAACCCATGATATTAAAAACCTACCATCTTTATTTGGATAGAATATAACTTTAGTATCTTGTATGCCATTTTCCCATTGAAAACTACCTTTGGTTATAATACCAGTATTTCTTAAATCTTCATTATAATCTATCTGTTCGTATATCTTTGTAAGATTAAATAAAGATTGTTTTGATTCATCTCTAAAAGCGTGTTGTTCTGTTCTTGGAAATTGTCTGTAGTATTCATTTAAACTGTCTTGATCTGACTTTAAACCATCTACTTCATTTTGCCAATGTTCTATAACACCTAAATCTATTTCATTACCATCTACACCTATAACTGGTTTTGACGGAGTGTCGAATACAGGTACTCCATAAGTATCAATGAATCCCTCGAACGACCATTCCATAGGTATAAACAAACTATATAATCCTGAACTAGTCTGTCCATTGCGGTTTCTTTTCGTAACATCTGAATTCTCATAAAGTTTCTTAAAGTTTTCACCACCTTTATCTAACGCGTTTGATGTTGAACCCATCATACATTTACCAATAACCTTACTACCTAATCTGAGTGTTGTTTTAGTAACCCTCCAGTTGTTTAATATATTATCTGGTCTTTCCCATTTACCACTTTCATCATGTACTAATAGTTTTAATTTTTCACCATCATAACTATTATCTCCAGTATTCTTCCAGTCAATTGTTGTATCTAATCCATCTAATTCTTCTAACTTCTCATTAGAATCTAATTTACGTCTAGTAAGTTTAGATGCTGGTATTCTGTAAGCTAATTCTGTTTTAGGTCTATCCATACCGTCTTGGATAGGTTTAAAAAAGAAAGGATAATTTATTGATATTGGAACTACTTTGTCAGTAAACATCTTTTTAGCATCTGCTCCAGATTTTGATAATATACCAAATCTAGAATCACTTGACATAGTTGCTATATTTACTAATTCAGCAGATGACATAAATGAAAATCCAGAACGTCTATTTTTTAAGTAACACATTCCATAACATCTAGGATCAGCTTTACATGCTTCCCAAAATAAAAAGAATAATCTGTTTGATTCCCTGAAATCAGGTGCTCCAACGTCAATCTTACTCCATTGAAGATACATGTAGTGTGTACCTGTTATATATGTTGGTTTACCATTATTATAAAAGAATAAACCTTCTTCTCTATATTTAAACTCGTTGTCTATGTAATCGTACCATTTTTCTTTAAAAACATCTGGTTGTTTATTCCAATCAAAAGTATTTTTTATCTTACTTATTTCTTTAGGATAAACCATTTGTTCCCAATACTGTTCTTCTTTTATCTTAGATCTTGAATAAGAATCTTCGACTAATGGTAATGCTATTCTTAGATTTTGGATTTCGTATATTTCACCAATCTTTCCAGTTTTACTAATAACAACCATATCATGGTCTTTATTATACCCATATTTCCATTTGTTAAGACGGTTATATTGTTTTATAACACTTGGTTTTATATAATCTGGTACTACTTTATAAAGTGATTGCTCGTACATTATTTAGATCTCCCTTCCGCAAAACCTTTAAATACCTTATTGCTAACTTCTTTTTCACTATCATTTAACATCTTCTCTTCTTCTTCTATTCTAGAAAGAATTTCAAATGCGTCAAATATTGCTAGTTTTTTAGTAGCAGCGGCATTCTTTAATTTATCAGCAGCTAAATCATCTTCACCATTATCTAATATAGCTTCTTCAGCTACTTTGATTAGTTCTAATACTGCTTTGTGTCCAGCTAGGATTATATTCTGCTTCGTTTCCTTTATATTCATATTTAATTACAATATCATTAGATTTCATACAATATAGTCTTTGTCCTTCTACAACAAAGTCAAATTCTCCACCTGGAGTATAACCAACTAAGTCTCCCTCGTTGATTTTAAGTGATTCTAAGGAACTATTTCCGTATTTTAATATACCAATTAGTTTCCTCTCTTTATCATTGCTTAGATGACTAGTATTTTTAATTGGTTTTATAAAACATCTGTCACCAAATGATTTCCAATCAACATCACTTTTATATAAATATATTTGATCTATGTCACAGAAATACATGTTATCCATAAAGAATGCTCTACTGTTTTTTTGATTACCTCTAATATCATAGAAGCGTCTAAAAACATTATGGTGTATTATAACAAGATCACCAACTTTAATGTTAGTTGAATAAGCTAACGGAGTCGATACAACTTCCGCTAGATTATTCACAGATTTGAAACTTTCTATTTTAGTATTTAATACTAATTCTTTTTCACCAATCTTTAGTTTGTTATTGTATCTATCACCAACCGGTTTTACTATAAAACTAAATACACTTCTCATCAATATTCTAAATCGTATTCAACTGATATAGCCATGTTAGAATTAAACTTCTTCCAAGGCATAACTTCATCTCCTTTTTTTATATAGATAAAATAAGAAAGATCTGTACTATCTTGCAATATACAACTTATTTCGTGACCTCCATAAACAGATTGACCAACCGAATAATGCATTGCCTCGTTCTTATAGTCTGATCCTATACTTATTTTTCTAATAGAAGATTCCATTACTCAGTTTTTTGTATATTTTCAATTTCAGTGTAAGAACCATCTTGTAGGTTTATATTTACACTACCATATTGCTCTTGTAACTCTAGTTTAAATTCTTCAATAGTTTTATTAATATCTGCTAATTGATGTAGATAACTATGTTTCTGAGACTCTAGTATTCCAATGTTAGTTAGAATGTCAGATAAATCTTTTTGTTGTTTAGACAAAGTCTCTAATTGTTCTTCTGTAATTTTTTTAACTTCTGTTTCCATTTTTAATTTAATTTAATTGTTATAACTAATTAATCACTTAAATAAGTGAAATTCTACTATTTAATTTATTTCTTAAATATCTTGTTATATATTTTGTTTTTATTTTTTGTTCCAAGTTTGAATTCTAATACTATATCACCTGGATACGAATAATCTTTACCTGGTTGCATTTCTATAGAATTACCAAGATTGTCGATACCCAAGATAGGTGATTCTACATTTTTCATAGTAATATCACCACTTGGTATAACATTATATGGTCTATCTTTATCAGGACTATTTTTTTTGTAACCAGTTGTAGATAGATTCTTCATCTATAATTATTTTATATCGTATTCACCAGTTCTCTTATTAAGTGATACTTTTTTAAAATCACTCTCTACTTGTTTATCTGAAAATTTACCTGTCTTACTATCCATTCCACCTCTAAAATAAGTATCTTTTTCACCAGTTCTAGGTTGGTAAGTACTATATTGATTTGGATTAGTAAAAAGTTGTACTGGTTCTACGTCACCTGCTTTTCTAGTTTTATTACCTGCTTTGTTTCCTTCTCGTGCTCTCATATACTTGTTAGGATTTTTACTAGTTTTAACAGCGGAAATACTGTCTGATTTAGCTTGACTTTCTACAGCTAATTTAAGTTTATTTTTATCTCCAATATCGTCTACTGACTTTTTAGCTTTTTCAGAAATAGGTGTCTGTAAGAAAGGTGTAGGTAATCCACTACCTGTTTTAGAAGAATTACCTCTTCCTGGATTTTGAGTATATGCCATTTTTATTTTTTTTAATTATTATTACTTAGTTTTTTTGTAATAGATCACACCGTTTCCATCACCAGTTATTACGCATTTCATAGTCGTTTTGTTTATAAAAGTAAACGTATTTTCAGTAGTCCAATTATTTGGTAGAAAAATAGTTTTAATACACATTGAATTTTCATATACTACAAAATCAATTAATTCTATAGGTTTACCACTATTAGAACTTATCTCCTGTACTTGTAATGTATTATTATTATCTTTCCAAAAAAACAATTGTGTAGCTTTTTCACTAGGACTCCAATAACCAACCAAGTTATCTGTGTTTAATTTTTCTTGAGATAAAACACTTAAACTAAAAAACAAACTAATTGCAATAAAAAATACTTTTTTCATGATTAAATAACATTAGATTTATATAATACTATTATTACACGTATTAGTTACTTTTTATTTTGTTTAATATACGCTTCTTTTTCCCAAGGTAGATTCTTAGCGCCTTCATTCATTTTTGAACGTGGATATTTCTTACCTTTCCACATGACATGTGTATCAGTATAATCTAAATCACCACGTTTCATTTGGTCTATGTGAACCATTTCATGTTCTATAGTCTTACTCTTTTTTAACTCCAATGGAGATACGTTTTTATTTACTAGAATTGACCCATTTGACTGGGCCATTCCTAGTATATTATCATCCATGTCAGTACTATAGATTGGGGTATTGTCCATAAAGTATGGAGGATTCATCATTTTGAATGCCATTATAGTACTTTTTAATTATTTTTCTTACCTAGTACAAAAGTCTTAGTGTCTCTATATGGAAACATATTATTTAGTACTTCTTTTCTTTCTTCACATCCACACGGAACATCTAAAACTTCAGATACTTTGTTTACTACTTTTTTTATACCTGTAATTTTAGTTACATGTTCTATAGTATCACCTAATCCTCTACTTCTATTTGATTCCATTACCTAACATTTATTATGCAATAACTGGAAGTGCACTAACAGTAGCACTTGTTGATATGATAACAGGTATTAAAATAGGTCCGCTCTGAGCAAGTATTGCTGTATTTATAGCTGAAACAAATGTTGATGCTCCCGCAGAACTAGTAGTAAAAGTATAACTTTTTCCAAAAGCCCAGATAACAAAAGTAGTAGGTGCGGTATACACTACAGAAGTTATTAAATCAGTATTAAAAGTAATACTTGGTACGTTCGTAACAGATGAAACTGGAATTGATATGTATTTTGCCATTTTTTTTTATTTTTTTATTTTTATATTAATTATTAACCTACAGCGATATCGTTTACAACAAGAACAGCTGCAGAAATATTTGCTGCTACTAAAGCAGTAGTTGGAGCGGTTGAAACTACGAATTGAGTACCATTAGAATTAATAGAACTAACAGTAGTGTTAATTGCAAAAACACCTGTTCCACTTATCACACTAACAACCATACCAACAACTAAACCTGAAGTACTTGCTACTGTAATTGTAGTACCACTACTAGAACCTGATGTTAATGTAATTGCGTTAAAGTTTGGTATTGAAACTATAGGACCTGGTGATCCACTTACGATAGAGTTGTTTATAATGTTAGTTCCTGCTATTGCATTTGTATTTTGAATAGTGGTAGTTGATCCACCAAAAACCAATCTAAATGATTTACCTTGAGATACTAAAGTTGTGAATCCAGCGATACCAGTTACAACCGTTGCACCACCAGAAAGAGCAGTAGTTGGAGCAATTGATACTACAAAAGTTGTTGAACCACCGATAGAAACAACGGTAGTACCAGCAGCAAAAGCACCTACACCAGCTGTTATAGCTAGAGACATACCAACTACTAAACCAGTTGTAGAAGTAACAGTAACTGTGGTAGAACTACTAGTAGCACCAGCTGCCGATGTATATACTGTAGTTGGAGGTGGTATCGCTGTAGCGATATTATCCGTATTAAAAACGATTGTAGGTTGTCCAACAGCTGAAGTTGGAATAGAAATAAATTTTGCCATTGTTTTATTGTTTTTTATTTATAATAGTTTAGTTGTTAACATTTTTTCATTTTAGTTGGAGGCATTTTTTTCTCCTCTTTTTTTTCATAAGACTTAGTCTCTTTTTTTTCGTGTTTTGCCATAGCAGATTTAGAAACATATTTTTCTACTTTACCTTTGTCATAACTACCTTTTTCTACCATACTTCTTTGTAAATGAAAAGGAGAACTAGAGTTTCTTTTTACTATATTAAGTGACATTAATAACGACCTTTAGCTTTTTCGGTTATAGGTAAACCGTTATAACTTGGTTTTATATTATTTAATATAATACCATCTTTTCCACTGCTACTACCTTTACCTTTAGGTAATGCCGTAGTATCAAATGGTCCATTCCATAAAGCATTTGCTCCAACACCTGCTAAAGCCGCTTCTTTATCGTCCCTAGTTATAGGGTGTTTTCTAACATCTAAATTCATAATTATTGATTATTTATTTCGTAAGGAACTATTGTATTTTGTTCAACACCTACAGGTGGAGGTACTGGATCAACTACATCAGGATTAATACCTTGACCAACAGTTGGATCTATAAATTGACCTGTTAATGGATCTACTGAATTATCTATAGTTTGTTTAATTGGACTTGATTTTTTCTGTGATAAAACAGGATCTATATAGTTTTGATTAAACACTTGTCCAACAGTGCCAGTATTAAAAGCGTTTGGGTTTATACTTGTTGGCGCTAGTTGATTTTGATTTCCAATATTTCTACCTCGCATAACTGAACCAACAACCCCACTTTGAAGTCCTCCTATACCCATAACTGACATACCATTTTGCGCAGCGCGTAAAGCATTTCCAATACTACCTTGTTGTGATCTTTGGTTTAAAAATCTACTATTATTAAAACCAGCAGAGTTATCCATAATACCTTGATTTGCAATTCTAGCTTGACGATTTGCAATTGCTTGTTGCCATATTCCCATATTATTTATTTTTTATCATTATTAGCGTTTTCTATTGCTACTATAGAAACAGTATTAGTATATGTTTTACCATTCATTAACGTATTTCTTCTACTTGTTGGTATATCTTCTTTACCAAGCATTATACGGTACATTTTACTTATAAGTTGTTTACATTTAAAAGAAACTTTATATATGTTGTATTTTCTGGTAACGTAGTCTCTTTCTCTCCAAACTACTATCCAACCATTCTTTAACAAATCGTTCCAACGTCTATTATTCCAACTGTATGCGTAAGTACCTATTTTAAAATCTTGTTTAGTAAAGAAATCCATACAATCTAAGTATATTAGTAACTCTAGATCTGCATCGGTTAGATCGTTATTCTTACAAGCCCACTTTCTTATTATTCTATAATGTTTTAATAATGAAAGATCTTTTATATCACTTGCTTCTAATTTTATCATAATACAACAACTACATCTTGTAATTTTATAATATGATAAGTATTTTTATCTATTTCTATTTTATGACCAGCATGTCTATCAAAGAATATAATGTCTTGTTCTTTAACACCAACAACTTCATCACCTATGCGTAATACTTTCGCTTCCACATATCTAATATCTTCTCTTTGATTCTCTGCAAGTAAAAGACCACCTTTTGTAGAAGTAGTACCTTCTTTTATTTTCTCTATAATTAAACATCTACCTATCGCTTTCATTATGCTCTTAAGTTATTAATTACACAATCAGTTGATAATATTGTAGTTGCTACAGATGCAGCATTTCTTAATGCACTTTTAGTAACTAATAAAGGATCAATAATACCTGCATCAATCATTTTAACAGTTTTACCTGTTATTACGTTAAGACCATAACCTACTTTAGATATAATCTCAATTGGCGCATCGTCAATACCAGCATTATCTAGTATAGTCTTAAACGGTGCTTTAATAGAATCTAATAAAATCTCTTCACCAATTGAAAATGAATCTATAATATGTGAAGCATTTAATAGAGCAATTCCACCACCTGGAACAATACCTTCTTTAATAGCTGCTTTAGTAGCACAAATAGCATCTTCGATTCTATCTGCTTTCTCTTTTAACTCTATTTCAGAACCAGCACCAACTTTAACTACAGCTATTTTAGCAGTTAAACGCGCTAATCTTTTTTCAAGTTTTATAACCACATAGTTTGGATTATTTTCTAATAAAGACTTTTTAACTTCTTCTATAATCTCTAAAACTTCTGGTTTTGTTTCACCTACGTGAAGTATTGTTTCTTCGTGATTTGTTATACTTTTAATACATGTTCCTAAGAATTCTGGTTGTATTAAATCTAAGTCATCTCCAAGATCTTCATTTATAATAGTAGCACCTGTCAATAAAGCTAAGTCATCTAATATCTCTCTTTTATTTATTCCATAAACAGGAGCATCAATAACATTTATCTTTATATTACCTTTAGACTTGTTCATTGCTAAAGCAGATAATACTCCTTGTTCCATATCACCTATAATAAGTAATGACTTATTATTCTTTATAACATACTCAAGTACCGACTGTATTTGTCTTATACTTTCTATTGGAGATTCAACTAATAATACCAATGGATTATCTAATTCTGCCGTCTTACTCTTTTGATTAGTTATAAAATGAGTATTTGTTAAACCCATACTACATTGAACACCTTCTACAACTTGTAAACTACATTCTGGATCTTGAGATGTTTCCATCATAACAATACCAGTATTTCCAACTGATCTAAAAGCATCACCAACAAGTTTACCAAGTACTGTATCATTGTTAGTTGATATAGTCGCTATTTGATCCAACATATCATCGTCTACTTGTATAGAATTCATTTCTAGATATTCTATTACTTTTTCAACCGCTTTATTTATACCTTCTTTTATTTGCCTAGTATTAGGATTTTTAACTGCGAAAGCGTTCTTTAGTATTGCATGTGCTAATACAGTAGCAGTGGTTGTTCCATCACCTGCTTCTCTAACTGTTTTTCTTGCTGCTTCTTTAAGTAATGTAGCTCCCATATTTTCAACAGGATCTAATAATATAATAGAATCAGCAACAGTAACACCATCTTTTGTAATAACTGGTCTTCCAGAAGAGTCTTCTAATAAAACACACTTACCACTTGCCCCTAACGTAGAACTAACTGCTCTAGTTAATTTTTCAATACCAGCAAATACTTTATCACTGGCTTCTTTTCCGAAACTTAAGTTTTTGACTATAGCGTCTGACATAATTTTATTTAATTAGATTGATATAGTCTATATATCACTTGTTTGTAGAGTTTTTTACTTATCCTTGTCCTCTATACTTCTTGGTATATAACTTAGAAGTTTTTAATTTAGAAGTTTTAGTTTTAGAATGAACTCCTGGTCTAGATACTTTTATAGTAACTTTTTTAGCAACCACTGTCTGTTTTGCCATAGTAAATATAATATTATTAATAGTAATATAGGTAATATAAATACCCAGTAATTTTGTTTTTTATCTATTTTCTTTTGTTTAGTCTTTGAAACTTCTGTCTTAACTAACTTATTAGTACTCGTTGAATCCTTAGACTTCGTATAAGACGTTTTATTTTTGTTATAATATGAAACATTGGTTTTATTTTTTTTGACGTTTAAAATGACATTCTTGTAACTTACACCATTAACTATTATTTCTTTAGTAGTATCTATTGGTTGTATTGTTATTTCAGTACAGTCATTAGTTATAAGTATATTTGTAGAATCTGATTTTTTTTCAATTTCTTGACTTATAAGTGAAACTTTCGTTTCAACTAAACTATCTTTTTTAATATCTACTTTGTCTACTATTACTTTTCTTGAAGCACAAGAAGACATCATTAAAACAAATGCAGTGAATAGTATTACTGTTATCCAATATAATATCCAATTTCTATCTTGATTTTTCATTACGATATAGTTAAAGTTATTTCTTTCGCTAATTTCATTTTTGCAAACAAAGATTCAAAAGCTTTTCTAGATTGTCCTATAAAATCTTTAGATCTAGTTCTACCTACTAATATACAACCTTCAGTATCGTGATTAGTATTACCTGGGTGTATACGTATTCCTTCAAAATTAGGTACATTTAATACTAAAGGTAATAATTTCTTAAATCTATTTGATTGATTTATTATTACTTTGTAAGTACCTTTAGGAATAGCTGTTTCACTTTTTATCTTAACATCTCTTTCCTTGTCTTCTAATGTATAACACTCCCATTTGCCATCTATAGTCATTTCACCTATAGTAGAATTATCTGACTTATAAAGTCTCTTTATCGTTATAATCATGTTTATTATTTAATTTAATATTTATCCAGTCATATATTTTCATCGAGGTATACACTATTGATATAATCAATAACATAATTTTTAGTATTATTTCCAAGTTGGTAAAACTCATCATTAAGGTTAGTGCGTTTAACATGTATACGCGAATAGAACATTGATCCATTATTGTTTAATTTTTAATATTATGTCAGTAAATCCTTGAATACTCACATAGGCAGTTGCTATTATAACCCAGTCAGTCGATGTTATATTACCAAGGAATAAACCAGTACATGCAACTATAAATACCATTAATTTACGTGACATTACTTTTTCTAGAATCTTATCTAAGTTTGTCATATTATGGTAGTTCTATTGTTATTGTTCCCCTTATATATTTTGTTCCACTTGCAGTCCAAGTTGATGTAATAGAAGCACCAGTTGGATAATATCCAAAACTTATTGTTGACGATGCGTTAGGAATATTGGCATAACCCATATAACTAATGGCATTATTTTGTGATTGATTATTATTACTCCAAATCATACCTGTTATATTAGTAGAAGTTTGGGGTATTGTGAAGGATGTTGTTGCACTATTAGACGTACCAGCAATATAATACTGTACTGTTAGTATTTTCCCAACTACTAAATATCTAATTGTTTTTTGTGTAAATGTAGTCCAACCAACTATTGTTGATGTTGTGGAATAATCTACCCATGTGTTAGTAGTTGTAGTTCCATTAGCCATCAAATATTGCGAGGACGTACCTCCTATTGAAACTGTTTTAAATACAGCGTTCCCTACATAATCTATTGATGATCTAAGAGTGGTAGTCTCAGTCCCATTATCCCAAGCGTAACCTAAAAAAGCGGACCCACTACCACCATCATCAAATTCTACAAGTACTCCCTTTGCGTTAGATGTACTAGAGTAACCATAATAACCTATTTGACCTGATTCTACTTCAGCACTATATGCAATACCACTTCCTGAATTACTTGATGCACTAGAAACTCCTACTGCTACACCTTGAAAACTAGCTCCTGTACTACCAGACGATTGAATAGATAATGTTCCAATATTATTTATTGACGCTATAAGTGTCGTGTCTCTAACCAGCTTAAATGGGTAACCACTAGAACTAGTAGTAGTATTTATCAATAACCCTGTTTTATTTACACCAGTAATATCTATTTCTATTCCTGTTCCATTATTATACGTATTGAACTGACTCCCTATCAAACCAGTAAAAACACCACCTATTCCATTAGGACTAGTAGCTTCTACTCCATAACCACTAGCACTATAAAACGTTCCGCCAGTGTATGGACCGGTGCCGTATACACCAGTATCACCAGTTGCCAATACACCATATTCTAATCCAGAAACATTAACACCAACAAGACCACCAGTAACACTTAATGCGGTATTATCAGCATTAGATATGATTTGCGCAGTAACATTGTCTGAACCTGCCCCATTGACTTTAAGCGCTATTGGAACCCCTCCCCCAGCAGTAGAAGTAGTTATAGATAATCCAAAAGGAGATAATTCATCGCCAATTGTATTTATATTTATACCGTTAATATCGGTTGTATTAAAAGACTTTGTACCTGTTATAGTTTGATTTCCTGCTAAAGTTACTACTTCATTATTAACTGCCGGTGTATAACCTAATATACTAGATATAGATGCAGTCTTCCATTGCTTTGGTGTAACTGTATTATCATAGTATAAAGTATCTTTATTAGCAGGGGTTTGCGCTTGTACATTATGAAGTTCATCTAGTTCATATCCGTTCTGTACTCTAACATATAATCTACCCGCACTACCATTACTTGCGGTAGTTACAAACCCAAGATATACTAAATGGTTCGGTGCGAATTGTTTTACTTTTGTTAGAGTTCCGGCAGTTGCACCAAGATATACAGGATCACCATCCGCCCATGTTGCTGTTGGTAATATACTTAATCCGTCAAGAAGACCTTGCATTATTATAAAACCTTTTTGATTTGCTGCAATTGAAGTAGACAAAACTAATCCAACTGTTTGTGCTGATGTTGCGTCTGAAGTATTATACGCTAATTTAACGGTTATTCTATCTCCTGTGCCACCAAGAGCATAAACGGGTTGTCCTTTAGTTATAGTAACTGAATCGGCATTTGTAATATATGAAATTAATGAATTTGGTGATGTGCCTATACATTGGAATGTGGATAAAGTAGAATTATAAACACAAAGCATTTCTCCGCCGCTTTGTATATCCCCACCTATTAATGGTCCATCATTATTTCTATATAATGTTCTTGCACCTAATGAATTTATATTTAATGTAGCGCCTGTTGTATTGCCATTAGTAAACCGTATAAGATAAGCATCCCCATCTGAATAAGTAGTGACACCTGATACAATTGCAGTATAAGTGTCAGTACCTGACGCATTCGCGTGTAATATACCCCCGCTGCCCCCGCCGCCAGCAGCAGATATTGTTCCCCCAGATATTGTAATGTTTGTTCCAGCAGTTATTACAGAACCATCAGCTGCTAATATTTGAGATGAAGTACCACCGTCTTTTATTAATTTTTGCGCAGTTAATTCTCCTGCCTGATTTACTCTTGCTTTATTAACTCCGTTTTTGTTAAATTCAATTGGATTTCCAACTGATGATGCACCACCATTTATAACAAGTCCTTTTCCAAGTAAACCTTGATTTATTGCAGTTCCAATACCCGAATCTGTATATACTCTAATTCCGTCCGCGTCTAATGTATTAACATTAATAGCGCTACAATCATAAAGAAACTCCGTTTCTCTAAGAGTATTATTAACAAAACTGGCTACATCAACATTTTTATCTGTCTCCTCATCACCGTCAAATGATGTTGCAAATAAAGCCAACCCTAATCCACCTTGCGCATTAATAGCAGTCCCATTTATTTCGCTTGAACCATACACAAGTAAAGTACCGGTTCCACCTGCTCCGCCTGATAAAGTTAAAGTATTACTTCCTTCGGAACTCAAAAATACATTAGCATTGTCTGCTATCGACCCATTATCTATAACAGACTGCAAATCTTGAGAACCTCCACCGCCTGTCTGTGCAACCCAACTTCTAACTCCAGCAGTTGTAGATGATAGTACATATCCTGTAGTTGATGGATTACCTAATTTAGGTTCGTATGTTGCAGCAGCCGTAACACTTGTAATATATGGTATTAAAGCAGAATTTGTAATATATCCTGAATCATTAGTAAATGAAGATACATTTGTTGGAAATGTTGCTAAAGATAAGTCTCCTCTTAGATACTGTAGATTAGTACCTGTAGTAATTGCATTTTGTTTTGCATTCCAAGTTGCTGCACTAGTTATCCTAGAATCTGCTAAAGTACCTGTCCACCCTAATGTTAAACTTGTATTTTGTAGTAAAGCAGTATTAGGTAAACCACCTAAAGTTAAAGTTACATTTGTATCATTTACTTTAGTTAAAGCAGCAGGAGTTATTAAACTTCCTGTAGAATAATTAGGGATATTAAGTATACCTGTTAATGGATCAAAAGTAGCTGCTCCACTTGTGTTGTTTGTAGTTAAGTATAATGTTTTTTGTAATCCACTAACCGAAAAAAAATTTATTAGACTTTGTAACTGGAAGTTTCTAGTGACAGTTCTTGATTGACCATTAATACTTTGTTCGGTTGTACCGACCAACTCATCAAATGGTTTTATATTATTATTTAATGGATATGAATATACTATAGCCATATATTTATTTTTTTTCTACTATGACAGAATTAATACATACTCTATTAGCACCTGTTGTGGTAGCAACTACAACTATATAAAATTGAGAAGGTATTGTTGTTGATGTAGTAGATAAACCTTGTACAGAAGCAGTACCTGTTGATCCAATCGATGAACTAGTAAAAGATCTACCAGTAAATGCAGTACCAGTATTCCAATATGTTCTTTCTACTGAAATGTTTTGGTCCCCAATAGCAAAATTATAAGTCGCTATTTGTATTGGCGCGCCAGCGGTATCGGGTGTTGAATTAATATAGAATTTAACATCAACAACTGCTGTGGCAATTACTGCTGTAGATGATATATTAGCAACGATAGACAATATATCTCCAGTGGCAAATATACTGTAAGGAATAATAGTAGATACTGCAGAAAGTGCACCTGCTGCTGTTTGATATATGTTACTATAAGATCTAGAAAGTGGTCCATTTGTAGTTACAGAACCATCAGCTCTTAATGCTTGAAGTGACGTACCGCCTGATCTTAAAATATTAGGTGCAGATATATTACCTGTAAAAGCTGCACCATTTAACGGAGCATATACACCTGACAATGATTGAGTGGCTAGTGTAACTATAGAACCTACTGTAAATGTTCTAGTTCTTGGAGCGTCTTCTCCTCCTTGTTCAGATATTTCCGTACCTATTAAAAGATCTTGTGTTGCTGGTGTTACTGTTGGGTAAGCGTATGTTACTGCCATTTTTTATTTTTTATATATTAACAATTCCACTTGTCTAATGCAAGTTTCTTTCTTGTTGGTTCTCCGTTTGGTTTTTTCATTGGTCCTGGCATACCAGACATTCTAGCGCAAAAAGATTTTCTTCTCTTCGCATCTTTACTATCTGCTTTTAATTCAGATGGTTTTTTAGTTACAGCAGTCTGTAGTTTACTACCAGGATGTTCTCTTCTATAACTAGCAACACCTTTAGCATTAAGTCCACCTTTAGGGTCTTTACCTTCCTTGCGTGTCCATGCAGCAGTCTTCATTAGTGGAGAGTGACTACATTCGCAATCTTCAGCATCTCCAACCCAAAAACCATTATGTCCCTTAACGCCTAGACCTTGAGGACCTATACCTTTCATTTTCATTATTGATATAACTCGTTTATTCTGTTTATAACATCGGCATCAGTCCATTGACCAATAGCATCGTATTCCTCACCTTTCCATAAAACAATACTAAATCCTTCTAAAAGATTTGCAGTAACTATTTTTCTACTTGGTCTATCTATTATAGAATTTATTGTTACCGATGTAAATATATTCTTTACCTCTGGAGTAACAACCATTTCCTTCTGTGTTTCAAATGTTATTTCCATTATTTTTTACTTTTAGATTTTATCTTCTTTTCTTCTACTAACATAACTTTAGTAGGTTTCTTACCAGATCCTTTATTCTTACGGATGTTATCCCAAAGACCAGGTTTAGACATAGAACCATCAGCACGTTTAATCATTGCACCAGTTTGAGCTTTCTTAAACTCTTTACCATGAACCTTCATGAAGGCTTCTTCCGATGGGTATTTCTTGTAAAATTCTTTCTGGGTCTTGCATCCAGACATCTTTAAAATTTGTGCTTTTATGATTATTTATATTTATTTAACCAGTTTGTTGGTTTATTATAGTTAGTAAAATTAGTTAAATCTTCTAGGTTTTGCAAACCTTTTTGTTCTTGTCTCCTTCCATTCTTAGCCATTGGGAACTCTCCTCCATTTTTTTGTTTAGGAATAGGTTTTCCTGTTTTTTTATCATAATATATTCTACCATAAATTTCAAAAGGATTTGAATTAGGTAATACATCTAATATGTTTCCATAATCATTAACATCATAGTAAGCTACATAATCACCTTTTTCATCTTTACCTTTACTATATTGATAATCTTTTAAAGATGCATCTGCTATGTGACTACCTGTAACTTGCTTAAATTTATCTTTAGAATTTATAAAGTCTACATTACCTCTCTTAAATAAATCTTGTCTTATCTCATCTTCATACTGAGGAGATAAAGAATAATATTGCTTATTTTCTTTACTTTTTGATGGCTTATACTCTGAATAAACAAAAGAATTATATTTTTGTGAAATACCTTGATGTAAGTTAAGAGCATCTTGCGAAGCATTTAAAGTTGCTGGTCGTGCTCCTCTAATATATCCTTCTATGGGCTCTTTAGTATCTACATCATATGCAATTTTTCTTAAAGTTTCTTGAGACTTTTGTTTTAATAAAGCATGTTCTTGCTTCCATTTTTTATTTTTTTCTTTATCTTTAAAAGGATCTTGAGCTGATCTAGTTTGCCCATACTCCCTATCTCCTTCTCTAGGAGCATTTCTATCATAATTATATTTTTTATCTATTGCTTTTTTTCCTTTTGATAAATTATAATAATAATCATCTAATTGTTTATTTGGTGCAACAACAGGATTAGTACCTGTCCAATACCCATAAGGAGTTATATTTTCTGTAATAAGTTTATTTAACCAATTACCTTTAGTTATAGGAACAACAGGAGTTCCTGGAACTATCACCTTATCTTTCTTACGTTCTTTCTTATATACTGATGTATTATCTTTTGCTACAGTATTTAATTCTTCTTTAATACCATTTTTAGCCATAGGTTTTATGACTGTACTTTCTGCTTTTGCAGGTTTTTTAGTTTGTGGCATAATATATTTATTTTTTAGTTTTAGCTTTAATTTTCTTCTCTTGAACTAACATTTGTTTAGTAGGTTTCTTACCAGATCCTTTATTAGCACGGATATTATCCCATAACCCTATTTGTGAAGTAGAACCATCTTTACGTTTGATCATCTCTTTCATACTAATTTACTTTCTACCTTTAGTTATCTTATAGTGTTTACCACTCTCTTTCTTTGTACCTTCTCCTTCATTACCTCTATTCTGTTTAACAGACTCGAATCTACCATCTTCATGATCGTAATCCTTATCTTTGGCAGAAGGATTTTTACGATGCATTCTCTGTGATTCTGCTTTCTTTGCAGTTCTATCGTCAGTCTTAGCATAGGCAAGATCTCTCTCTGCTTTAGCCTTAGCCGCTTTAGGAGATAATTTTTGTTTCAATAAAGGTGACTTACTTCTTAATTCAAATGCCATATTATTTCTTTTTATTTCCACTAAACATCATACTTCCACCAATAGCACCAGCAACTGTATAAGGATTAACTATTGAATGTTTAAAATCAATATTACCACCAGTACCTTTCTTACCTTCAACTTTAAATTTAAGTTTACTAGGAAGTAATGCTTCTTTTTCACTTGTAAATTGTCCGCCTCTAACAGAATTAGAATAAAGTGTAGATTGACCAGCAGGTGCTTTTATCTCACTTCTAATTTTACCAAATCCAGAAGCAACATTTTTATCTATCGATGTACTAACGAATGATCCTGGTTTCCATATATCACCTTTTTGTAGATCACTAAAAGCAACTGAACCTTTTGGCAATTTCTCACCATTTCTCCAAATTTTCTTTACCGCGTAATCTTTATCTCCTCTGTATAGAGTTTCTTCTGATTTTAATTTATTCTTAGTAACTAGATTTTCAAGTCTAGGAGCTATATCTTTTTTATAAAACTTCTTATTTACAGTACCATCTATATGCGCAGTTCTTCCGTTTATCTTACTATCATAACCTTGACTGTAGACATTGTTTAATAATTCATCTGTTTTTGTATATCCAGATTCACCTATTCCATGTTTACTTTCAAAAGCATAGTCTTGTTTTATCTTATCTTTCATACTTGGTCTGTGGAGACCAAATTCTTCTGCATGTTTAAATTTATCAGATTGCTCTTTAATTACATTACTAACCAACGGATCTCTTTTACCTGCATCAGTTCCTTTTAATCTAGCAAATAGGTTAGCATCTCTTTCACTATAAGAAGCGCCATGAGTCGCTTCAAACTCCTTTAAATGCTTACCTGTCTCTTCACCAATTTTTCTAAAAGATTTTTCTGTGTCATTTTTCCATTTTTCAGAAAACTTATCATATAAAGTAGGTTCTTCACTAGCATCATCTAAGTGTCCAACTATCTTTTTCTGTGGTTCCTTCCCAGTCTTACTGAAGTTCATTATATTGTCTAAAGTAGAACTAGATGCTCCTTGTTTACTAGGTGCTTTATTAGTTTTTAGTTTATTTGCAGAACTTACTACATCATCGACTTTACCAACGCTTTTATCTAAAGTCCTAACTACATTTTTAGCTGTATAGTTCTTACCTTTAATTAATCTTTCGGCAAGTTTAACTTCTCCAACTATAGATGCTGCTGCTGGAAGAACTTCTAAAGCATCTACCGCGGCATTCTTAAAATCTCTCTTAGCAGAAGGTAGTTTACCTTTAGCAACATTAGATACGCCAGACGCTGTATTATCTATTGCTGAAAGTCCTTTCTTAGCATAGTAAAAAGGATTAACAATGTCTACTACATTATCAAGAATATTCCTAGGACCTTTACCAAAGTTTCTAGGCATTTCCTCATTCCTCGCAGCATATCCAAAAGCAGTCAAAGGATTTAACATTTGATCAATATTCTTCTGCATGCCAAGTTCACTCTTAGAACCTAACTGTTTTATATCTCCAGCCTTCTCCTTCATTGAAGCAAGTCTTTCACCTTCCTTCTGTCTATCTGTCTTAATAGGTATAACCTTAGGTTTTGCAACCTTGGTACTTTCTGTTACTACTTTATATTTACTTCTTAATTCAAATCCCATGATAACATTATTAACTTTGGTATAGATATACTATCACACGGAATTAGTGATTTTTACTATAATACCACACTGTGACAATAGCCTATTACTCCTTTATTCTAATACCCTAATGTCATAGTATTGTATCATATTATAGACAAAAACAATCATTATGTCCGTAATATAATGCAAAGTATAATTTACAAAAAGGCATGTTATCGTAAAATATATTTAATGTTATAAAAAAAAATAATAAAAAAAATTTTTTCGTATTTCATATTTCGATATGAGATATAGGGAATTATGAGATATAGAGAATTTAGGGGTTACTACTTTGTTTTCTATTTTTAATTTCAAAAGGGAAATGGTTTTTGAATTGGCGGGTTCCCCAACTTTTTAAGGTTTTAGATTGTATGATGAATGAAATGAAATGAATGTCGGGATTTGGATTGAGGTTTTATAATTGCTATACACACACGGAGTTACTCTATTATTTATATTATTTATATTTATATATATACACGGAGTTACCATTTTTATATGAAGATAATATATTTGAATTTAAATTATATATAAATTAATTATATATATTAACCCTAAATTCAACAACAACAATGAATACAATCACCACCAAAAGATTTGTGATTAGAAAATCATTAATCGGAACTAACACAGTAATTAGTTTCACCAACAACAAATCAGTCGTGTGTACTTACAACCATGACAAAGTGTATGAACAACTTAAAGATAAGTTCGACAGTATGCCGTGCTTCGCTAAGTATGGTAGTTACACTAACACTAACGATCTACCTGTGTTTGTGAGAACACTTAAGGAGTTAGTATAATGAACAGACCTAAGCAAGTCACTAAACTGCTTATTTTATTAATCTTAATCTAATAATCATGGAACAATTAATTAAGTCTTACGGACAGTATTTAGAAAGTATATCAAGGTCTGATATGTTTAACTCAGAAGGTAATTATAATGAGATATTGGTTGAATATCATAATAAGTTTAAATGGTATGCAGACAATGGAAATGAACAAGAGAGAATTAAAGCTAACTTTTTATTAAACATAATGTAATATGAGATACATAAAAGCATTCTTCAGTATGATAAAGTATCAACTGATGTTAGGAGCATGGATTGCAGTATACTTTGTGATACGATTTATCATAGGGTAATTAATTAAGGGATGTCGAAAGGCATCCTTTTTTTTTACGAGTAATTTCTGCTATACACACACGGACTTACGCGTTTTACAGTCAGATAATATAACTGAAGATTAATTCTGATCTTTATAACCTTAATACCATATTACCATGTCAAACACAATCACTACAAAAAGATTCGTTATCAGAAGAAGTCTTATTGGAACAAACACTGTTATTTCTTTTACTAATAACAAAAATGAGTTAATGACTTACGACCATGACAAAGTCTATAACGCACTAAAAGACAAGTTTGAAGCGATGCCCTGTTTCGCTAAATACAACTCTTACACTAACACTAATAACTTACCAGTATTTGTTAGAAATCTTAAAGAGTTAGTATAATTAAATGACCTAGACAAGTCACTAAACTGTCTATTTTACTACACGGACTCACAGGATATGTGGTCAGATAATATATTAAACCTTTAAATATTTATACCATGAAAAAATTAATTAAATTACTTAAGAATCAGTTTCCTTATTCCAGTAACCAAGATCCAGAAAAATACATGGAAATGGTAATGGATTTTATTTACGAAGAAATTAAACCAGAATTAATACCTACTGAAGAAGAGGATATAACTGATGAGGTATATGGTTCAGGTTTATTTAATAGGTATTTCGACCTGTTAGGGGACGACGACCATTCTTGTTTAATATCCGATATTACCGAGTTTATTAAAAACAGGTAATAAAACTTAAATAATACCCTCGAAAGGGGGTTTTACTTTGCTATACACTTCACGGATTTACAACATTTATAGCGAGATAATATACTTGAATTTAATAATAACTTAATACCTATTTACCATGAAATCAACTAAAAACTATCCTTTCACTCAACAAGAGATGTTGGATTTTAGAAACTTAAACATTGAAGAGGTGGATATTCTAATACTTAAATATAGTAGTGGAATATACGACCTATTATTTAAAGAAGATTTACTAACCTTTGAGTATAATGAAGATTATGACCTATCTATGACTCATACTTACGAGTTATTTAGTGATTGTGAGTTTGAAGAATTACTTGATAACAGTGAAAACACTAGTGAAAGCGATGATAATGGAGTTACTTATGAAACACAAGTGATTTACTAAAATAATCCACTAAATAAGGTCACTACGGTGGCCTTTTTACTCTACTTAATTGTGGAATTGGCAGGCAGAGCCGACTTTTGTCCTTACTATTTACTATTAATAGTCAAATATCATGGTGATTACTATGCTATACACTACACGGACTTAATATTTTAATGGTCGGATAATATATTCGAAGTTTAAATAATTATACTTCATAACCTTTTAAATAAATTACCATGACAAAGTCAAAAAACTCAGCAGTCGTAGCAAAAACCATCGCTCCTGCAACTTCAACAGTAACAACTGTTACTAAAAACGCTATAACGACTAAACGCTTCGTTATTCGCAAGTCATTAATTGGAAGTAATACTGTAATTAGTTTTACTAATAACAAGTCAGTAGTATGTACTTATGACCACGACTTAGTATATAACGCTTTTAAAGCGAAATTTGACTTAATGCCTTGCTTCGAAAAGTACGGAAGTTATACTAATACTAATAATCTTCCCGCTTTCGTTAGAGCGTTACCAGAATTAGTATAATTAATTAATCAAAGTCACCTTCGGGTGGCTTTTTTTTATTTATTTTTAAGTAATATAATCACTACAAGAAACTATGACAATAGCCCCTTACTCTTTCCTAATTAATAGCCTAATGTCACACTTTTTACTGATTAACTGTATGGTGTTCCATTTCTGTTTCTTGCAAGTTGAAGTGCTATACACCACACGGCACTATTTAATAATAAAGTCGGATAATATACCCAGTTAAAAATTAATAATTAAACACTTTACACCATGACTAAATTAGTTAAAAAATTGCTCGACAAGTTTTCCAACAAGAGATTTGGAATGACTCCATTAAATGAAGAACATTACCAACTATTACTGGTAGAATTCTTGAATGAAGTTGGCTTTATTGAGGTAGAAGTATCTTCTAAGCCAGATAGAGACTGATAGAGAGACAGTAATATACTCTCAGTACTATTTATTCTTATAAACATTTTAACACCTTAAACCATGCAAGAATTACTCAACAAGATTTCCACAATTAAAGGAATTATAGACTATTCCATAGAACCAGGTTACTGGCAAGATGAAACAGGTGAAGAAGTCCCTGTTAACTTAATAATATTAACTCATTCTTTCGATGCTTTCGATGACTTCATTTACCAAGGTTTACTTGATATATTTCCAGAAAACACTGATGAGTATGAAGATGATGAAGATTATTATACTTCAACTTTCATAAATTACGAAGTTTAATTCCGCACGATACTATTTAATATTTAGTCGGATAATATATTCGAAATTAATTTATATTTAACCCTTTAATACCACTTTAAAATGACTACAAAAATTCCAAGTTTCAAGCGCAGAGAAACAACTATTTATTTAAACAAAGTTAAATACACTGGTTTTCCAATTGGTTACTTACCAAAGCGATTTGCCTTCATCTATGACCAAGAAAATGACCAAGAAGGTCTGTACTCGTGGTTCAACTACAAAGGTTTAACCTATATTAACGCTAACGACCTTAAAACTGGTTGGTAAAATAAATATAACTATGTATATAACAGTATTAGACTACGAAAGTGGCAAAGTAATAATCGAACAAGTCGAAGATATAATAGACTACGAAGAGTATGTAGATGATAACTATGGATTAAAGAATTGTCACTACATGACTACAGAGAAATTAGACTTAAATATTTTAACCATTAAAGATAAATAGTATGTCACCAGACGCTTTAAAAGCCCACAAGTATTGTAAAGAGTACAAGAAAAATAAATTAAACGAGCATAAAATTGCTCACGCATCAGAACGACCATGTAGTGGTCTAACTAGTCAGGAATGGATGTTAATGTCTGTTCGTCAGAAATCTACTTTTAAAAAGAGTAAGAGGTTTAGTTGTAATCGACTATGGAACCACCTAAGCGTTCCAACAGAGCAAGGATTTTTAACACTAACAATTAAAGTAATTTAAAATGGCACAACTAGTAGAAATTAACAGAGAGTCTAAAGAAGTTTATGAAGCTACATTATGTAGTAAAATACCAAAGAAATACAGAAACGACTTCTTTGCAGAATTATTAAGACAACGAGGTAAAATAGCGGCAGCTTATTTCTTGATAGACGATGACGAAGGTATATTAGCAGAAGCATTCGACTGGCAAGAATCAGTTAAAGGTAAAGAGTTCTGGAGTAATCTAGAAAACGAGATGCTTACTAAAGCAGGTATGATAGTAGTTAAAAAAGAAGACGCTATGTTAGATATATGCTCTGAAAAATTAAATAATATCATAGACAAACGTAGCGAAGAATTAGCTGCTATACACGCTGATATGAGAAAATTATTAGAATTATTAAAACAAGTATAACCATGGCAGAACAAGAAAGGTTTGAGAGAATATCTAGATTTCATGAGTGGATGCTTAAAATAGGTAATGTATACTTACATAGTAATCCTATGATGGAAAGTGCTTATAATAGAGTAGAATAATAACTGTCTTGGTAATGCAGTTTGGTGGATCGTAGTAATACGGTCGGGTAAGTCAGGTGAATTGGTTCGGTAGGCTGAAAACTACAAGTGGGTTCGACTCCCACCCTGACTACTAATTTTAAATTTATATATATGAGTGCAATGGCTAGGTTAAACCAGTTAGCATCGGAAGTATACGGTGCGAAAGAATTTGTTACATTAACTAAATTTGAACAAGAATTAGTTACAAGTCTTTACGAGTTAGATGACACGTTTGACCCCACGGACTTTAAATTAATCGAGTGGGATAATATATATGAATAAAAAATAATATACTATGTATTGTAAATGTGGCAAAGAGTTGCACAAAGTCAGAGTAGACTTAGGATATAAGTCATGCGTAGGTTGTTCTCAGGTTAAGACGTACAGTTACGTACCTATAATAGAACATAAAACAGGTAATACAATTCAAATTGTAAGTCAAGAATTAAGCGCTACTATACATAAGTCATGGAGGCGTAAGTAACAAGTTGGTTGTGGTTGGCCTGGTAAGCCGGTAAATT
>Ga0315274_10001851_pt1 | contig 32444 bp, 25 predicted proteins | sample YL17G02_20_MG_FD_203700 | JGI IMG/M metagenome (GOLD analysis project Ga0315274, IMG submission 203700) | Sediment microbial communities from Yellowstone Lake, YNP, Wyoming, USA - YL17G02_20 | ecosystem: Environmental > Aquatic > Freshwater > Lake > Sediment | place: USA: Wyoming | collected...
TGTGAAAAAGGCTGGTATCAGGTTTTTTGTGGCGGAGTGTTATAGATTTTATCCTTCAGCAGTAAAGGCACGAGAACTTATAGACGAAGGAGTAATAGGCAAGCCTTTCCTTATTCACGTAAACTCCCTGCAATTCCATACACCTTCTGGATGGCGTAGAGATAAAGAGAAAACCGGTGGAGGAGTTCTGATAGATAGAGGCATACATTTTGTCAACTATCTTAGATTGGTTGGTGGAAAGATTAAGACTGTTTTTGCAACGTTTAATCATGATACAATACTTGCTATGGAGGGGGAAGATACAGCGACAATACAGGTAAAGTACGAAAATGGTGCAACCGGGCAACTCGTAGTCAGTTGGGGAATGCGCATGTTTACACCTTTCCAGTGGCTTGCAGTTTATGGCTCAGAGGGTACGATGTTCGATATGGGTGATGGGTTTTACGTTTTCAGCGCAACCGATTCCCGATACAACGATAATGGTAAACCTGTCAGGCTTTTTGATACTATGCTTGAGGCGTATACCATACCTGCGGAAATGCAGCACTTCGTTGACAGAATGAGGGATGGCAAGGAATTTGCTGTCACAGGTGAGGAAGCACGTGCTGACCTTGAGATTGTAGAAGTTGCCGCACGCTCAGCAGAGATAGGTCAGGCTATCAGTGTTAGTTAATATGAAAATGTAATCGTAGAAATGTAATACTTGTGGAAGTCTAAAGCCTTCCACTACATTTTGGTTATTTATATGGTGATCTTAATGATGGAGGTTATTTCATGCTATATTCCTACACAGGACACATACTCGTGGTTGACATGACCACCGGACAGATCGAAACAAAACCTTTGAACGAGCAGCATGCCCGACAATACATAGGAGGCAGAGGACTTGGGGCAAGATACCTTTATGACCTGCTAAAACCGGGTATAAATCCTTTATCTCCTGAAAATGTGTTAATTATGATGACCGGACCCTTCACAGGGACAGGCATATTCTCCTGTCAAAAATACGAATGGGTGACGAAAAGCCCGTTGACGAATATGTACCTTTGCAGTAACACGGGTGGAAGGCTTGGAGTCAGGTTGAAGGAATCAGGCTACGATGGGATCATAATAAAAGGTGCATCGGATAAGCCAAAGTACATCTTCATTGACGGTGATAAAACCGAATTACGCGATGCCTTATCAATGTGGGGAAAGATGGTTTCTGAATCGCAAAAAATGCTTCACGAAGCCACAGGCGCAGACGCAATGGTATGCACAGGTTCTGCCGCAGATTTGCCTAATCCTGTTAAATTCGCTGGAGTATATGATGGGCATAGATGCTCCGGCAGAGGCGGTTTGGGTGCCGTGTTTGGTAGTAAAAGCCTTAAAGGTATTGCTGTGATGCAACCGGAAAAAGAAACGTTCCAGACATATAATCCATCGGGTTTAAGAGAGCTTTTATCTGATCTTGCTAAAGACATTAAGACTAATCCAGTCACAGGAGAACAACTCCCCAAGCATGGTTCAATAATCTGGATGGATACCACAGCAGAATTCGGCATACTTCCATCAAGAAACTATCAGGATATTCTCACTTACGAGGATATTGAGGGAAAAATTGACACCAAAGGCTTTGAGAAAGTTATCGCTGAAGACGAAGATTCAAATTTCGTTAGTTGTCTGAATTGTCCTGTTAAGTCAGGTCACGTAGTGGTTCCGGATCGTGGAAAATGGGCTGGTCAACCCACAAAGGGACCCGAGTTTGAGACCGCATGGTCATTGGGTGCAAATCTCGGCATCGTTGATTATGCCCACATAATAGCCGCTAACAAAGAATGTAACGAATACGGCGTGGATACTATATCAATCGGCGGAGTAATAGGCTTTGCGATGGAATGTTACCAGCGTGGACTGCTTGATAAAGGCAAAGTCAATGGAGATTTACTGGAATGGGGTAATTCTGAATCCGTAATAGCAATGATCGGTAAGGTAGCAAGCCGTGAAGATTGGCTCGGTGATATTCTGGCAGATGGCGTAAGATCGGCATCCGAAAAGATCGGTTCTGAAAGCAAAAACTTTGCACTTCATGTCAAGGGGATGGAAGTTCCAGCCTACGACCCAAGAGGTGTGTGGGGTATGGCTTTGACTTACGCTACTGCCTGTCGTGGAGCATGTCATCTCAAGTCGTGGACTGTTGCGGCAGAATTCACTGATAAATATAAACCATTAGCAACTGATGGAAGGGCTGAACTCGTCAAAGGTATACAGGATTTGCGCAGCGTATTAGATTCACTGATAGTCTGCTTCTTTGCCGGCAGGGCTATAACGAAGGACTGGGTAGTAAAGCTGGTGAACGTGACAACAGACTATAACTGGAAAACAGAGGACGTTGATATTACTGGTGCGAAAATCTACGATTTAGAGCGTTTACTGATTGTCAGAGAAGGCATTACAACCGAAGATGATCTACTGCCTCACAGGATAATGGAGGAGCCATTAACCGGCGGACAGTGGAAAGGCGCAAAGATCACCAGAGAGAATATGGTAAAAATGTTGCAGGAATATTATAGCCTGCGCAACTGGAACGAAAACGGAGTTCCAGAAAAATCCGTTGATTGAGGGAACAAAATGAACCGAATACTTAAAATTGCCTATGATAAAACTGTCTCCATTTTTGAGAATGATCCACGAGTTGTTGCGGCATACCACTCTGGTTCAGTAGGCACGGATAGGGAAGATGAATTCTCAGATGTAGACCCTGTGTTCCTGATAAAGCCGGAAGAGTTTATAGCATTTGACAAAGAATTACCGCAGTTGTTTAAGCAAGAGATTGCAGAACCGATCCTGTGGTGGCCTGAGCGCTGGATATGGTCCCCGGGGTATGGTGATAACGTTTACAATCCTCGCAACTACGCTATTTTCTTCAGGATGGATGGTGAATTACTGCAATACGACATAAACATAATGGGTGCCCCTCAAAAAGGTCGTATCAAGATTAGCAAAGACCAGTTTATTTTCGATAAGGTAAACATTTTGGAGATCGAATCCGAAAAGCCTTCACCTGTGTTTGATGTAAAAAAATTGGTTTGGACTATAGAAATGTACTGGATTTACGTGTACATTCATACGAAATACATCAAACGGCGTGACCTGTTTAAGCTTCTCTATGCTCAACAGGAGCTATTTTCCGAGCATCTTGACGTGCTTAGGTATTTATATTCAAACTCCGTTGAGTATTGGTGGCCCTTAGCCGCTAAGAAAGTAGATGAAAGCAAAAAGGGTAATCTGTTAATGTATTTTGGACAATCTGATGTAGACTCGATTACCAGAGCGTTACGAGATGAAATCCGTCTGTTTTCAGACGATGCCCGACAAGTGTGTGCTAAATGGCAGATTGAGTATCCAGAAGAATTCGAGGTTTCTGTTATAGAGCATCTAAAAAAGAATGGAGTTGTATAAGATGGTCTATAATCCTACATCTAGCAATGTAGACAAAATCCTCAAACTTCCGTTATATTATACAGGACTAACAGACAAAGCAATGATACGTGAGCAGGACGGCGAACCAGTCGAATATAGTCTGGATCGTGAATACAACGTCTATATTAATGTAAAGATGGAATCTATGAGTATAACGTGGTTTGTCATTGAGTAATGTGTCTGAAATGTAATTTATATCTGATAACATTCGGTTCTTTGGTAACAAATATGAAAACAGGCTTCTAGGAAATTTTACAGATTCGCTTAGCGTAAGCATTCATAGAAGCATAGCTTAACATGTGTTTAGGGAGGTAAATTTATTAGACCTAAATGCAAGTATAGTCTAAGTTTTCTAGAATTTGCCACCAAAGAACCTAACATTCAAAGGAGGATCAGGTTATGTTAAGGCTTGCTGTTTTAATTCTTTTAATCATGCTTATTTATGCTGGTTTATACTCAGTGATAAGCATAATCAAACCGGAAGTGATAGTAGGAAGCACTATCAAGGGTGCGGTTAGTAAGTCCCTTGATGAGGCACAGTATGATGGTTATTTGAAAGCCTTTTTAGCTTTATGTAGAGATGCAGGGATATTTGGATTAGCGGCTACAATATCCGGAATTTTCATCCTGTTTACCGGATTCCGAAAGGCTTATAAATGGGCGTGGTTTGCTTTTCTGATTGGGGGTGGAATCGCATGGCTGGGGGGCTTAATCCTCGCCATATTCATTAGCGATTTTCTAAATACCCTTATCAGATTAGTCGGCACAGGATTATCAGTGCTAGGCTTATTTTTACCTTTCAAAGCGTTCTTTGGTAAAAAACAGGAGGAGACTGAGACTACCGTATAGTAGTCATTAAGGTATGTAGTGGCAGGTTTGAAACCTGTCACCACAATCGAAATGTTGAGATATTTAGATATATGACTTATTTAATCAAATCCCCCCTTCCCCCTTTAGCTAAAGGGGGGAATTAGCCTAAACTCCCCTCTTGAGAGGGGTTAAGGGGTGTGTTTCCTATTAGGGAAGCTATTTAATTACAAATCCTAAAGGAGAAGAGAATGATCAATCAGGTTATATTTTGCATTGCAACGATTGTTTGTGCTGAATATACAATTGCAGAGGAAATATCTATACCGCAATGGCAACCCTATGATTTCGTCTTTCAGAGTACAAATAATCACGAAAATCCTTTCAAGGTGACATTCTCCGCAACGGTGAAGCGCCCTGACGGCAATACTTTCTCCATACCCGGATTCTTTGATGGGAACGGAACTTGGAAAATACGAGTCTCACCGACAATTGAGGGTGAATGGTCATTGCTAACACATTCTGATGACCTGTCGCTGGATGGGAAAAGCGCATCGTTTCTCTGCATATCAAATAATGACTCTAATGTGCATGGCGGTCTGCTCGTAGATTCATCGAATCCATATCATTTCGTTTTCGAGGATGGAACAAGATACTTTATGATGGGATACGAGTGCGACTGGTTGTGGGCTTTAGACATGAATGATCCGAACTTGCCGACATTGAATCCGTTCCTAGATAAACTTGTAGAGAATGGCTTTAACAACATCATTCTGAATGCTTATGCTCACGATACATCGTGGAGCAATGGGAATGTAAATAAATACGATTACGGTCCTCCTCCACTCTACGCATGGGAAGGTACAAATGAAAATCCCATCCATGACCGTTTCAATCTGCCGTTCTGGCAGCACTACGACTTAATGATGAACGCCCTTTATAGTCGTGGAATTACTGCACACATAATGATAAAAGTCTATAACAAGATGGTTAAATGGCCCGCAAAAGCCAGCGAAGAGGATGGCCTGTATTTCAGATGGCTTATAGCACGTTATTCAGCCTATCCAAACGTAATCTGGGATTTTTCTAAGGAAGCAAATAACGAAAAAGATTTAGACTATAAGCTTAATAGGTTCAAGTTTATCCGTGATAATGATCCATACAGACGCTTGATTACAAACCACGATGACAAAGCAACCTACGACACAGGGGCTTATAACAAGGTGCTTGATTTTCGCTCAGACCAACAGCACAGTCATTGGCATGAGAAGATACTAGAGCAACGGGACCAGAACGTCTGGCCTGTCGTGAACGTTGAGTTTGGCTATGAGTATGGTCCGGAAGGGATTGATGACAAGACTTACGGCGTTGTCCAGTCATCAGAAGAAGTTTGCAGGCGTGCATGGGAGATATGTATGGCTGGCGGCTACATTGCATACTATTATACCTATACTGCATGGGACGTGATAAGACCAGAGGACGCACCACCGGGATACGCCTACTTCAAGAACCTGTATGATTTCTTTAACGATACTGAGTATTGGCTAATGGAGCCTGCTGACGATCTGGTATCTGAAGGCTATTGCCTTGCGAATCCAAACAAGGAATACGTTATGTTCCTTAACAAAGCGGATCAATTCCAGATTAACCTTGCCGGTGTTTCTGGCTCACTAAAGGCTGTGTGGTATGACCCCATCAAGGGTGAGTATATAGACGCTGGAAAGGTTATAGAGGGTGAGTTGGAACCGCCTTCAGGCTATGGCGAAAGACCGATTGTATTGCACATAATCGTAAAATAAAACTGATCTCCGGTGTAAGGATTGAATCATAAGATTCAATCAAATTGTAAGCCACTCGTTGATAAGGAGGGTAAACTTCAATGAAAACACTAGGCTTGATAGTATTGCTGATGTTTGTGTTCTCAGGGTTTGCTAATGCAAAGATGCTCTTTTTTGATGACTTCGAGGATAAGGCAAAGGGCGATTGGGTCTTCTCTGACTTAGAAGGTAAAGGTGTCTGGGAAGTCACCAAGCTTGATGGCAAAGGCGTTTTCAAAGTGACTTCCACCAACGCATGGACAGGTGCAACGGTTGATGGAGTCGCTAGTTTGAAGGATTACGACGAAATATGGGCTACCTGCAAACTCCGAGCGGAACAGGGGATTCAAAGCTGTAATGAGCTTGGTTTATTAACGAACCCGGATGTGCTAACAGGGAACTGGTATCTCTCTACCTGCGAAGGCGGAAGCGAGATAGGAATAGACGAAGCGGGAGTTGCATGGCACGGCAAAATACCATTTGTATGGGAACTGGATAAATGGTATAACATCAAAATCATGGTATCCAAAGATGGTAACATATATGGCAAAATGTGGGCAGAGGGAGATAAAGAGCCAAATAAATGGCTCACTGAGTCAAAACTTACGTCTCATCTGGATGAAGATGGCGTTGGGTTTATAAGCTATCATGACATCACGTATTTTGATGATGTTATCGTTGCTACAAGCGAGGAAACACTGTTACCAATGGCAGTTTCTCCAGATAATAAATTGGCTATCTGTTGGGGAAAGGTAAAATCTAAATGAAAATCGCTTTGTCAACAGGTTGCCTTTACGAGAATCCATTGTCTGACGTGTTTAAGATAGCAAGTGCTGCTGGATTTGATGGTATAGAGCTACTTGTTGACAACCTCAAATGTAATATACCTGTCAGCGATCTTAAGAAACTATCTAACAAGTATGATGTGCCTGTTATAAGCATCCACTCTCCATTTGTGATATGTGACGGATGGGGTAATTTTTGGGAACGGATCACGAAATCTATCACCCTTGCTAAATCTCTACCTGTCCAACTTGTAAACTTTCATCCTCCCAGAGGGATGCTTTATTACCATAGACTCAATAATGAATTAAGCAGGCACATAGAAGATTATAAAGGTTATATAAAGAATTCCAGCATCGTTTTGACGATTGAGAACCTTCCATGCCCAGAACACCTGAGAATAATCCCTCTTATAGATCGTTTTTTTCCATTGCTTATAGATAATACGTACCAGATTGTGGAGTTTGCAATTGAAAATGATATTTACGTCACTTTCGATACTACACACATAGGAACTACAGGGTCAGATATTCTGGATTCGTATCACATCTTCAAAGAGAGGATAGCGAATATTCATCTGAGTGATTACGATGGGGAAAGACAGCATCTTCTGCCCGGTAAGGGGTATCTCCCGTTAAAGAAATTGCTGTCACAGCTTAAGAGTGATAATTACAGCGGAGTTATGACTCTGGAGACAAATCCTGTTGCTATGGATGCTGAAAACATATCGAATGCAACCCGTAATGCGAAACAGTGTCTTTCTTATATTAGAAAGGCAATTGAAGATTTGAAGATTGAAAGATTATGAAAATGATGAGACTGAATATAGAGAAAATTCTGAAAATCATCCCCATGCTTTGTTTGATAGGTATGTTTATCTCTTGTGGAAATGTAACCCGAAACATTGGTTATGGTTTATCGGAGCGTGAAATTGAGGATTTATACAATAATTCGGAATCCATGTATAATGATATCCTTGATGGGCAAATAGAAAGCTCTCAAAAGAACTGGGGTAAGGTGATTAGGCAGTTCAGTCAGATCGTGGATGATTATCCCAGAAGTAAAGTCGCAGAGGAAGCGCAATATAACCTCGGAATGAGCTATATTTGGTCTAATGGCCTTTTGAAAGACTCTCCACAAAAAGCCATAGAAACTTTTGATCGAATCATAAAGAATACACCTACAAGTGATTTTGCAGTTGAGTCACAATATTGGAAAGCCTATGTGTATTACCTCGCAGGAGACTACAAACGTGCAATCGAGGAATACGAAAAATTTGGGGTAAAGTATCCACAGAGCAGTCTATATCCCGAATCTTTATATCAGATCCATGAGTGCCGTATAAGGCTCGATGGAACGAAAAAGCCTGATGAAAGCAAAAAAAAAGGCAGTTCTGGAATAGAGCAGAAGAATCTAAAAGATAGAATTAAATCGCCAAAAAAAGAATTGCCTTCATTAACACCATCAACCCCCGCATTGATACCAAAAAATCAAGAGCAAGACAAACGTTCCTATATAAGAGATGTAAGGTTCAGTTCATCGCAAAGATATACTCGTGTAGTATTAGACTTGAATAAGCCTTTAGAGTATGAAGCTAATAAAATAGAAAATCCTCTCAGGCTGTATCTTGATATTAAAAAGGCGATTATATTTCCAGCCAAGCAGAATATTACCGTCAACGATGATCTCGTCAAGGGGATAAGAATAGCACAATTTAATGAGAATACTGTTAGAATAGTAATAGACTTAAAAAGCTACAAGCGATATAAAGTCTTTACACTTAAAAATCCTAACAGGATCGTTATAGATGTTTATGGTCAGGATCACTCAAACAATGTTACTTTGAAAAATGAAAAACCAAAAAATGCTATACCCAAACCTGATCAGCCTACAACACTAGTCAGACAGTTGGGATTAAAAGTCAGAACGATAGTGATTGATCCCGGGCATGGAGGAAAAGACCCCGGAGCAATGTCAGGATCAGGTTTGTGTGAAAAGAATTTAGTTCTTGATATTGCCAAGCGTCTCAAAAATCTGCTGAAGTCCAAATGGTCTTATGAAGTTCATTTAACAAGAGAAACTGACGTATTCGTTCCACTTGAGGAAAGGACAAATTTCGCTAATCAGAAGGATGCTGATCTTTTTGTGAGTATTCATGTAAATTCTACGAGAAATTCAGACGTCAGGGGTATAGAAACATACTTCTTATCGCTGTCTGGCGACGAGGAATCAAGGCTGACAGCATCTTTAGAGAACGCTTCTGCGGAGAGGGGTATCAGGGACCTTGCCAGTTTGCTTGGCAGAATGTTAAAAACTGCTAAGGTATCCGAGAGCAGTGCCTTTGCCCAGGTAGTGCAGTCACATCTTTGCCAAATAACACGAGCTTGTGATCGGGGTGTCAGGCGTGCGCCATTTATTGTTTTGATAGGTGCCAGCGCTCCATCAATACTGGTAGAACTCGGATTTATATCCAATGAGCAAGATGAAAAACTTCTCAATAGCGAGGAATATAAAGATGAGCTGGCGATTGCACTTATGGAAAGCATTGAGGACTATATAAGGGTTATGAATTCAACTTGATGAATGAAAATGATTCGATGATAGAGGATAACTTTAATAATGATAATACTGTAGAGATCCCGATAGATGGAGTGCTTGACCTGCACACGTTTACCCCGCAAGAGGTTAAGGATCTCGTTTCTACGTACCTGGATGAATGTTTGGAACGTGGCATAACTGAGGTGCAAATCATTCACGGTAAAGGGAAGGGAGTTTTGCGCAGGATTGTTTATTCAATTCTGGATCAGCATCCTGATGTGGTTTCGTATGGTTATGGCAGTTCGTGGGGTTCAACGATTGTGACGATTAAAAGACGTTAAAAGGTGCCTGTTTAACTGAAATATTTACTGTATTTTTTGTCAGGCTTTGTGTAATTCATTACGGTACCGAGAATATTAATACTATTATCTTTCATTATCCGTATAGCTTTAAGAATGGGTTCTTTTTTTGTATTATCTGCTTTTACTACCAGTATAGCACCGTCAACCCTGGAACCAATAGATATTGACTCTGAACGGAGTGTTATCGGTGTTGAGTCAAACACAATAAAATCAAAACGCTCTCTAGCCATCTGCATGAAATTATTCATGCTTTCCGAAAGCAACAACCCAGAAAGCTCATGCTGGTTATCTCTTACTCCGGGAGTAACAATAAAAAGATTACTTATAGGAGTATGATTTACAACGTCGTCCCACGAAGCTTTTCCTGTAAGTAGGTCCATCAATCCCATTTTAGTATCGAGTTTCAGTAAACCGTTCTGCGAAGAATGGTATTGATCAAGCTCTACTAAAAGAACCTTCATACCTGTTTCCGCAAGAGACATGGCAAAATTCGCAGAAACAAGAGACTTTCCTTCCTGTGGTACAGAACTTGTTATCAAGATAACTTTTTTTTGTTTAGTTTCGGATTCATGATTTTCATTATTGAATTTCAATGATGTTAGAGTCTCCATACGGAGTGCCATGTATGACTCACGATAAAGTTCCCTGACCCACGAATTGTGATTTGTGTTTTCAGAATTACCATATACGAACAGAGGAGACCAACTGCCTTTATTTCGCACTTTTAGCTTTGGGATATTTCCAATAACTGGAAGCTCAAGAAGCTTTCTTGCCTTTTCAGGTGTATGAATTGATCCATCCATAGATTCCCAAAGTAAGGCAATCCCTAATCCGATAACTACACTCACAAATGTTCCAATCATAAGGATAAGCTTACGTTTAGGTCTCGTTGGATACATCGGCTCAACAGCGCTTTCGGCTATCTCTGGTGATTTATTCTGCATAATGTACTGAGCTTTTAATTCCTCTTGTTTTGACACAAGTTGAGTAAACAACTGCTGGTTAAATAAAACCCTCGCTGCAAGATCTGACAGACCAAACTGTTTGTTATATCTCTCTATCGCTTTGCTTTCTTCTTCATTTAGCTTTTGTTTGGTTTCTGCTATCTTATTCTTGAGATCAATAACATCTGGATGTGCTTCCGGGTAACGTTTTTTGAGTGACCCCAGATTGATTTCCATTTGCATTATGTTACTTTTCAGCATTACAACTGCTTGCGCGATTTCTGAAGCTGAAGATTTCCCTGCATCCGAAAGATTACCCCCAAGAAGGAGAGAACTGAATGCCGTATTTATTCCTTCTTTAGCTTCGTAATCGTGCAAGAGTTGCCTTGATTTTTCCAGATCGTTTTTTACTTCCGTCAGTTTGATTTCCATCTGATTTATAAGTTTATTCCAATTATCCTTTGAAGAATCCTTGGATGTTTGGATGTATACGTCTGCAACAGCATTTGCTATATCTTTGGCTTCTGCCGGAGAATCCCCAATAGTTTTTATGCTTATAAGGTTTGTCTGTCCTCTCTTTGATGCCTTGAGCCGATTCTGGAATTTTGCCGTTATTACTCTCCAGTCAATGTCAGCATTTTCTGGTTTCTTATCGAACTGAACTTGCTTTATTACTCTTTCCGCTATATCTCTTCCCTGGATCAGCTCAATTTCCGTTGCTACGTCACTAGCTGCCCCGATAGGTAAAAAAGCCCCGAGTGCCGCCGCAAGACCACCGCCAGAAGTTGACGATGGTAGTTTCACAACTACTTCCGCTTCGTATTGTCTTGGAGTTATGAAAATATAAACAATAGTTAAGGATATTACAAAGACAAACGAAACGGCTATCACCCACCATCTTTGCATGAATAAAGACCAGTAATCTTTAAGGTGAATTTCTTCTTCTGGTTCATCTTGAACCTGAAGTATTTGCACTTGTCGAGTTTGCTCATCCATATTTATAACCGTCCAATTACCAACTTAATTATATACATTGTTGCAACTGTTCCAATTGAGAATCTGATTATACTCATGAATTGCCCCCACCTGTCAGAAACTTTCTGAATCATGACTTTTGTTGGTACGACTATTACGTCCCCCGGAGAGAGCTTTACTTTTTCCCCTTTAACAACCATGCCATTAGCTTTTATAACGTATACAGCTTTGATATCAGCGTCTCTTGAGTAACCGCCAACCATTTTTACGTATTCTTTTAGATTCTTTCCCTGAATGTAGATAAGAGATGATGGCTGGATTACAGCACCGGTCACTGACACTGCGGCGGGTTTAGATGGTATTATAATAATGTCACCATCCTCTAAAATAATATCATCCTTTGCTTTAGGATTTGTGAGTGCCAGATTGATGTCAACCAGTAATCTTCCAGGAGGAAGTAAGCTATATATACTTCTGGCAGGTGTTACCATAGTATACTGATATTGTTTTGCTTCTTCCAGTTCTTCCCCTACAGATCCAATCTGTTGAGGTATAGATGTGAGCGTACCAAGGCCAGTTGCTTCATTAACCACACTCATTAACGATGATGTTGTTGTTTGGTCAGTAGAAGTGCTGGTTTTTGAATTGGAAGGTATTTTCCCGCCTTGTTCGAGCCATGCACGAGCGGATTCTCTTGAATATTCCTGATCTGACAGTTCTTTGAGCAAATTTTTGACCTGGCGCAGGCTTTTTTGCTGCTCATCCAGAACGAGATATTCCATTTTCCTCGTAATAGTTGATGCTTCTGGATATGCTCTTTCAGTCAGTCCACCAGCCCTTTTAATCAGTTCACTCAGTCTTTCGTTTTGTCTTAGAGCATAGCTTCCCGGGTATTTAACTTCTCCATCCAGCTCCACAATACGCAACATTTCCAAAAAGGCTTTATCCTTCCGAATGAAGACGATATCTTCATCTTTCAAATCCAGGTCATTAGTTTTGTCCCCTTTAAGCAGAGATGTTATATCTGCCGAAATTGTCTCGCTTATCCCATCATCATTAATTCTTGATATTTCTACGTTTTTACTTGCACCGGGGAGTAATCCTCCTGCTGTAAACAGGAGATCAGAGAGTTTCATATTAACGGATCTGTTGTATGTATCTGGTTTCTGGACCGCTCCATAGATGGTAACGATATTTTTTGGTTTATATTGCACTTCCCCTAAAGTATAAACTTTCAACGAATCTCCATCATCCAGAAGCACATCAGCCGATTCATCACCTGAAAACACTTTAGCGAGGTTTACAGATATCAGCATATACATTTCACTGTCTGGCAGGGATCTCTCAATGTCTGCACGTTCCAGGTAAGCGTTGGGCAGTACACCTCCAGCTCGATAACTGTCTGGCAGGGATCTCTCAATGTCTGCACGTTCCAGGTAAGCGTTGGGCAATACACCTCCAGCTCGATAGATCAGGCTGGACACTCTCATTCCATCTGTTCGCTCGAAAGTATCTGGATTCTGGACAGCACCGGATACCATTACCTGTTTCTTTGGTTCCCATTTTGCCTCTTCATAAGTATAAATTTTAAGCTCATCGCCATCTTTGAGTTCGAGGTTATTTTTTGGGTCATCCTGCAAGGCAAGTTTCAGGTTTATGAAAAATCCCTGAGTAACCATTTGCCTTTCATCCAACCTCAGAAGTAATATTCTATCGGGATAAGCGTCAGGAAGAATCCCGCCCGCTATCTGGATAAGATCGGATACCTTCATACCATCTGTGCGAGTGAAAATTCCAGGGTTCTGTATAGCTCCTGAGACCGTCACTTCCCTCTTTGGTTCCCATCTTGCTTCCCGGTACGTGTATACAAGAAGGCTGTCACCATCCTGCAGAATAACGTTATTATCAGCATCATTTTGCATCGCCAGTTTAAGGTTGATTGGAATGCTTTTGGTCATATTGCCAGTTTCATCAAGTCTAAATAGTGAAGCTCTGTCAAGATAAGCATCAGGCAAGGTTCCGCCTGATTTAATCAATAGATCGTATACTTTCATCCCATCGGGTCTCTCGTAAGTCCCGGGACTTTGCACAGCCCCATGCACATCCACCGCTCTATTAGCGATCCATTTTACGTCCCATTTAGAATAGATTACAAGCTTATCCCATTGGTTCAGAGTGACATTGTTCTCAGATCCCCCTGAAAGGGCTTTAGACAGATCCAGTGAGATTAGTGTTGTGGTCTTTCTGTCAGGATTAAGCCTAAGAAGATCTGCTCTTTCCATGTAGGCTTCGCCAAGAAGCCCTTGTGCTGTATTTATGAGATCGGATACCCGCATACCGTCCTTTAATTGATAGGTTCCAGGTATTCTCACCTTACCTTCAATAGTAACGGTATTCATCCTTTCAGAAGGAATAGAGAAGATGGTTACAGTATCACCGTCTAATATGGGAGTATCGGGTTGGTCGGGGTTTGACAGGTCAACGTCAATTATCACCCTTTTCCTACTTGAATCTACTGAATCAATTCTTATCCTTTGCAAAAAACCTGCGGAGCGTATATCTCCTGCAAGTGTTATGAGTTCTTTCAGGTTTTCGCCTTCTTTCAGTTCATACACCGCTGGTTTTTTCACTTCTCCTGTTATGGTTATTGTCCTTCCAGCCAGTGGTATCATTATAGTGTCACCTGCATCAAGGCTATAATCCTGGCTTGAATCACCTTTCATTAGGAATTTGTAAAAATCAACAACTTTCGTTTCATTTCTCTTTATGAGCATTATGTTTCTAAGAGAACCATTATCGCTTGGGCCTCCACACAAGTAGAGTGCATTAAATAGCGTGGTGACTGCACTGACTGCATAGCTTCCTGGCCTGAAGGTTTCACCGGTTATGAATATTTGTATGCTTCTCAGTTTATCGAGAGTTGCAAAGAGTTGGAGGTTTTTGTATGCTACTCTTGAAAGTCCTATTTTTACGGCATCCTGAAACTGTGCCAGAGTCATCCCTCTTACAACCATCTTGCCAATTTTTTCTATAACCACCTCACCATTCTCATCAACTATAAACGATTCTGTTTGTGGTTCCAGAACATCAGTCCAGAAAGTAAGCGTTATTTTATCACTCGGCCCAAGAATATATTTATCAGGAACAGTTGCATTTACGTTGGCATCCATCATATCCATTGGTCCGACGAATCCTGAAATGGCATCCTTTTGCACTTTTTCTGTATCAAGAGTTTTAGTGGGTAGATTTTTCTCTATTTGGAGTATTTTCTTTCTGGCTCCGTCAAAGAAATCATAGCCAAACCTTTTAAGAACCAACGGGAACTTGGCTTCAACTCTATCAGTTTCTTCGGTGATACTCTTAAATTGTCTTATGCTTACCTGCAACTGCTCGGGTTTTAACTTAAATGGTAATCTTGATCTCAGGATGTCAATAAAGGTTGATACTGATCTTCCAACAACCTGAATCTCTCCTAAAGGGGGATAATATATTCTGCCATTGGGTTGTACAACCATTGCGTAATCATAGTTTTTGCGTTCATCTACTGCGATATAGATAACGTCACCGGGTTTGATAACATAATAAAACGTCTGATCAAACGTCACTTCGGTGAAATCAGCACGACCTTTGACGGTTGCTGTTATCTGGGGATTGTCAATATATCCACTTAGATTCGATGCTATGCTTTGCGCAATCTGTCTTTCGGTAAACCCGGCAGACTGAATTTCACCCAATGGAGGATAAGATATTTTACCATTAGGTTGTACCACTACCTTAAGGTTATACTCACCATGATCTTTAACGATTATATCAAGAATGTCTCCAGAACTGACAAGGTATTCTTTCTCTTCCTTCTCTTCCGTCTTGGCCTCTTCAAGTTTCTTTTCTTCTTCGGGTTTAAACTCTTTGACTAATTCCATTCCCTGCTGGACAGACACCAATACCTGCGGTTCCGCTATGCTGGGTTTTAGTTTCTCTGTGATCTCATTTTGTAGCATAGGCGCTGTTTTTCCAGAGGCTTTTATAATTCCAAGTAACGGGTGAAATATTTGCCCATTCTGCTGAACGGTTGATGTTTGATCATATTTCTGGTTTCCTGCAACAGTGATATTTACAGTATCACCCAGCTTGATAACGTAATCTTCAGGTTTAGTCGAAACAGTTACTTCAGGAGCAAAAATTAGCTCTCGCAGAATGTTTTCAATCTGTGTTTTAATCTGTGAAGTTGTCAGACCAGCCACCTGAATATCTCCAAATTTCAGGTATTGTATTTTGCCGTTTTGCTGGACTGTCACAGTTTGATTGTAATCTTCATTCTCTTTTACAATAATATTTATTATGTCACCCGGTTTGATAATTACCTCTGTCTGCTTCACACTTATATCTATTTGAGGGGAGCTTACGTAAGGTTGTAGCATATATTCTATCTGTTTCTCGAATTGGAGTAAAGTCAATCCTTCTGCCTGTAACTTTCTATTTGAAAGATATATCACTTTTCCGTCTTGACCCACAATGGCTGTTTTACTATAACCTTCGTATCCTTTCACATTAATGCTTATCTCATCACCGGGTTTTATGACATATTCTTCCTTAACGGCATTTTTTTTAATTATTCCTTTTGTAGGTAGATAATTTGAGCTATTTGAATTATCTAAAGCTATGGAAAGATTGAGGAACAAACACTGTAGGGAAAAAATGCAGATTAAGGTTAAAATTGTATGCGCATTAATAACTCTAGATGACTTTTTACCTGGTACCAACATACTGAATCCCTCGATATGTTTTGAATGTTTTTATCTTTTTATGCAAACAGCACCATATTATACACTATTGCTAATCCATTGTCAATGGTGAGTTACGACCCCATTCAGCGATAGCACTGTAGCCTTTAGCATCATGACAACGCATGCTAGAGCTAGTATAGCAATGGATGACGTTTGCCTTTTTCCTTTCTGAAGTCAGGTATTTCTGTTAAAATCTCTATTAAAGGTCTGCATTGACTTTTCATAATATCACCCTTGTTTGTTATTGGTTAAACACTTAACGAGGGTATATTATCTTAATTCTGAGATTTTGTAAAATTAAACAGCCCTGTATTCAAGGTTGACACCTTGATAAACTGATGTTATAATGGATTCTGGAAGTTGCGGGTTTGTGGTCTTTGAAATGGAGGAATAATCATGTTAAAAAAAATGACATTATCTATGCTTATCATCTCTCTGATGCTTGGCTCAGTATTTGCAGTATATGCTATATGGGATAAGTCTCGTGATGGTGACCTTGATGGCTATATCCGGGGTTTGTCCTTTGTAAATGAAAATAAAGGCTGGGCGGCTGGTGATGCAGGTACCATATTATCTACAAACGATGGTGGGGTAAAATGGGTAAAAACACAGGTTGATGTAATTAAGGAATATGATTCGTACACAGACCTGTATGACGTATGCTTCGCTGATGAAAAAAATGGCTGGGCAAGTGGAGAACTTTATAAAGGCTCAGGGATTATTCTTTACACTAAAGATGGTGGAAAAACCTGGGATCGCCAGAGTAGTGGAACATCAGTTGCGCTATATGGTATATTCTTCATAGATGCCAATAATGGCTGGGCTGTCGGAGCAAATGGAACTGTTCTAGCAACTCAGTCGAGTGGTTCTAAATGGACGATTATTAAAGGTGGATCAGCCGCCGCCGCTATCGGAGAAGGTGCTGCAGGTCTCTGGGACGTTCAATTTGTTACTCCTCAAAAAGGCTGGGTCGTTGGTGAGAATGGAACTATAAGGATTAGCACTGATGGTGGAAAGACTTGGGTGGATCAAAAAAGCGGTACTGACAGCAACTTGAGCGCATTGAAATTCGTGAATGAAAACGTTGGTTGGGCAGTCGGTGAAGGTGGCATAATCGTAGCTACAACTGACGGTGGAAATACCTGGACTACTCAAAAAAGCGGTTTGACGGATCAAAAAAGCGGTTTTGCGGAAGAGTGGTTTTATGGTGTTGATTTTATCTCCGATCAAGAAGGCTTCGTCGTAGGAGACTATGGAACTATCCTGCACACAAAAGATGGTGGTAAAACCTGGGTTATTGAACGCAGTGGAAAACAAAAAGGTGTAGAGAAAACTACGTTCTATGATGTTGCATTCCCCAAACCCGATGTTGCTTATGCCGCCGCAATGTGGGGACTGATACTCAAGTATACTCCTTGAGATATATAAATGCGGGGACGAACGCCCGTTCGTCCCTACCATCTTTCCTCTTTTCTCGTGCCTGCCTCTGTAACTGGTGTGGAGCGGGGAGATTCTATATTTTCAACACCCTGATACTGACTGCTTGAAAGAGAATCTCTGTTATCAACAGCATTCATATCCTGTTCTCTATTCCCTTTGATAAAATTATTTGATAGTTTCCCTCCACCAGCTACAGCCCAACCGCCGTTATATGTGAAGTTGTTAAAGCTTATCTCTGGTGAAGCTCCTGCATGGCAGTAAATGCCGTTTTTCCTGTTGTTGTTGATTACATTATACGATATTATTGCGAATGAAGAGCCTTTGCACTCTATACCGTCAATGAGGTTAGACGTGATGGCATTATGACTAATGTTTGGTGATGCAGATTTATCGCATATAATGCCTGTAGCGTTTTGGGTTATCATGTTGTCCTCTATAACTGGGGATGCAATTTCAAAGACTATACCCGCTACACTCCCTTCAGCGATTATACATTTATTTAGCCTTAAAGAATCCGAACTACATAAAATCTGCGTGTGGAACTGAAAGACGCAGTATTCCAGCTTGGAATTCAGGCTGTCTTCGCTGAAAATTACCCCGCCCCAGTCACCGGGCTTAGGATCGATCTCGTTTGAGGTTAGGGTAATAGATTGGTTTGGCTTTCCTTCTGCATATAAGGTTCCGTTCACTATGAGCCTGCTGTTCTTTGAAAACTTAACTTTCGTACCGCTGTCAATGGTTAATGAAATTCCTTTTGGTATTACTACGTCACTTTCCACAAGGATATTTTTTGACCAGAATTCATCTGCGGTAAGTTCACCGGATTTCTTCGCTGCATTTGATGAACCAGTGTCAGCAGTATCCAGAGGTTCTCCGATCTCAATGGGCTTACACCCAGTGTAAAATATGAATATCAGAAAAAGTAAGCAAATCAAACATATTTTTCCGTTCCATCTCTGCATTTTATCATCCTTTCTTAAACCAGTTGATAGACCAAATTCACGACTTGGGCTAGTTTTAATTTCGCTTGCCAACCTCCGTTTGAATTTCTACAAGCATTAATATAACACGTGTGCAATCCTTCAATTTTTCTTTTATATCGTCAGACGTAATCTCATGTGGTTTAGTTTGACCTTTTTTAAAAGATGTGAATTGTATCCGATCTGAATATTTTTTTGACATAAACTCATCTGAAGTGTCAAGCATTGCATGGGCAATGTCATTGCGAAAATCTTTAATATTGACTAAATCTTTACTTAGTTTTGGATACTTTTTGGCTAGATCAGGATAACATAATTTAAGAAGTTGTTTGAGAATATCAATCTTATATGCGAAATTTATTTCTGGCATAACTAAAGAAAAGAAAAGGTTACGTTTAGTTTCATCTGGGCAGAAGTGAAGCGAAACTATATCATCAATAATTCTTTCGATGTATATCGCTTGCTCTAAGAAAGGACCTCGTATTTGCGCAGCCATATTAAATACGTCAGGTTATGCACTTCTTCAAAATATATGCCTTTCCATACCAAAAAAGATTTTAACACCTTTTCAACGTTTTGTTGACAGTGAAAACACACTGGTTCCAGAACAGGTGGATCGTTCTTCAACAGAACTCTAGCGGCAACTAAATCTTGCTCAGCTTTTTGAAGCCATTCTTTCACTTCGTTCATTCTTTGATTCATAAAGTATTCGTCCCTTTTTGCTGACTGTACTTTCAATTGAGCTTAACCAATGGGAACGCTCTTCAAATTCTGACTGTGTTACTACATTGATCTCGGCAGGAAAGAAAAGTCCTCTTAATGCACGATAACCTTCAACAGTTACGTCGTAAATAGACAGTTCAGGCTGATTTACTATTATAAGCAGGTCAACATCACTGTTCTCATGTGGATGACCATAAGCATGTGAACCATAGAGGTAGATTTTATCTGAATGTAATGCAGAAACCAATCTTTGAATGGCTTTCTCTAACAAATCAGGTTCGATTTTTTTCATTAAAACCACCTAACTATACAATCTCTATTCCCTTTGGAACTTCGGTTTTTACGATTATTTCATCCTTGTTTTTCCTTATCCATGAAACGTAAATCTTTCCAAAAGGTGTCGGTACAGTTCCCTCGCATTTGCTAATCCCTTCCGGTGCCCATATAGCGATCTCGGTTTTTCTGTAACCGGGTTCCACAGGATTCACTCCTAATATTATACGTGTAAACCACTCAACAGGGGTACTACTCCATGCGTGGCAAAGGCTTATACGGTACTCGCCATAAGCTGTAAAAGTCGTCAGGTGCTTGTGAAAATCTTCAGGATATTCGCACTTGACAGCTTCCCAAAACGAAGTTGCCCCTTGATCCAGCATCCCACCCCAGAGCGAACGAATAACGGATAGACCTTTCTCTGGCATATTGTAATCAGCGTAAAGACACGCAAGCAGATAGGCAGAGCATGGTGATATTGGATCGGAAAGCTGATAATTTTTTAAAAACTCCAATGCGCCTTCTGTACTGACGTAGCCTGATAGGATGCCGAGAACCTTCGTTATGACCGCAGGAGAATTCAGAAATTGATCTTCGGGAATAGTAGGTATTTTCCAGTTGAATGTAAGTTCTGCATCAGGCATGACGTTAGCTACGTTAGTAAGGGCTTGTTTAGCAATCCGATAAATAGCCTGTAAGGACAGAAGCGATTCTTCTGTTGTCATAGGAACCCAGTCAATGAAACTTCCGCCAACTTTAAGGAAGCCATTTTCATCAACGTTCTTCTCGACCCAACTGGCATGTTTCTGTACCAATGGAACGATCTCTTCGACAAACTCTACATCGCTTCGGTGTATTATGTATTCCCAAACAGTAACAAACCACCAGAGCGTATAACTCGGCAGGCTGTTCATCCACTCTCCCTCTGGTGTACCTCCAAGCTCTATCAATGAGCGTTTTACAATAGAAAAGTCATTCCAGAGAGGATATGCACCACGAGCGGCAAGATATAGATCGTAGACCCAGGGTAATCTGTCACGTTTGATGCCATCCCATAGAGCTAATTGATTGCATAATTGGTTAGTATGAACAGAAACGCTATATATATTGTTGAGTTGCTCATCATCGCACCAGAATGATCCAACTTGCTCTATTTTCGCCATTATGGATTCACAAGTTATCTCGACTGCAAACTGCTCGCTGACTTTGCCCGTTACAAACACTTTGACGTATCTCATACCGTTGGGAACAGAAAACTTAGTCTCATTCGGTTTAATCTCTAGCAATTCTGTCATACAGCCATCGTAATTTTCGAGTTCAAATATTGATTCAGCACCGTTCCAGAGAATCTGTATGGGTTCATTGCCAAGATTTTTCACACAGAGTCGGGCATTGCTTTCGCATTTCAAGTCTATAAGTACGTTTGGAACACCAAACATATCCGTATTTTTCTGTATTGTATGAAGTGCTTTCCAGTCCTCTTGCTTTCTCAAATGATAGATTGATATGAGATCAGGATGTTTCAGTTGTTCAAAACTGGTGTTGCTAGTTATCACACCCGATATTCTAATAGTTTCATCCTTTTGGTTAAAGAATATACCATCCATTTCAAATAAATCAGGAACTATGGGTTCAGCATAAAGATCGTCGAAACCTGAGCGAACAAAGTCCTCCGGTGCATCATCAAGGTCCCCATAAGGTTCCTGACCTAGCTTGCATATCTCGATGACAGTTTTATCATCCGCAGACCACGTAGTATCTGTCACGAGGCGGAAATCATCGCTTTCAAGCCATGCAATACACCCAACGGTTCTCTCGTAGGCAAACGACGTGGCTCCATGCTTAGGCACAGTTTTTTGGCACTCGATTTTAATTTCGATTTTGTGATTACCTGCCTTTAATGGCATACATTTTCCGTAATGGTATCTAACTATATTCTCAGGGTCTTCAGACAGATCGAGAATCTCGATTCCATCAACCAAAACTTTTGCGCTGCCTGTCAGGGCAATTCCAAAGACGAGGTTGTTAGTGCTTTTGCTTAATTTAAATTCACGATGTAATTTTGTTTTAAGTCTTTTATCTCGATCTGGATGCCATATCCAGACTGGAAGTGGTAAATTTGTGTTAATCATATATCAATGCTCCTATTTCTTAATGCCAATTATCTCAGATTAATTGAATAATGCTGTGATGAAACCAACCTCAAGTGTATTCTTTATGAGTAGTAAGCACGGAACGAATAGAATCCATAACATCCTCAACTTGAATTGCTTCCATGCAGGCAAAATTGCGATTTTTACATTCGCGCTCATAACAGGGTGAGCATTTCATATCCTTCTTTATTACTGTATGTCCTTCACCATAAGGTCTGTGACGAACAGGGTCAGTCGGACCGAAAAGGGTAATTGTAGGTGTATTCAAAGCCGCTGATATGTGCATGGGTCCACTGTCGCAGGTGATATATAGGTCGCAATGTTTTATAATTGCCCCCAGTTGCCACAAGGTTGTACGACCTGTGAGGTTTAGCAGATATTCTGAATCTTTGGCAAGCTCCATGATTTTTTCCCCAAGCTGAACGTCAGACTTTCCGCCTGTAAGCACAGAAATCACCCCTAGCTCATTATACATCATTTCAGCCAAACGAGCAAATCGTTTCACATCCCACTGCTTTGTCTTCCACGTTGTAGATACGTTTAGACCTACAACAAGTTTTAAATCCCCCTTAATCCCCCTTTCAAAAGGGGGAAACTTAACCATCCCCCTTGAAAAGGCACTTGTTCTAACTCCCCCTTTAGAAAAGGGGGGAAGGGGGGATTTTAGAACATCATTTGCAAACTCTTCATCACTTTGCTCAATGCCCCAAAACTCAAGTTTATCATTCAGATTCGTGCCGGCAACAGGTGTAATTATATCAAGGTATCTTTCGACTTCGTGTATACCTCGTCGCCGATTGACCTTCGTTGTCAGAAAAAAGCCGTTGCCAGTCAATTTAAACCCTATCCGTTCAGGGATACTAGCCATGTAAGCCAGAACTGCGCTTTTGACGGAATTTGGATGTAATATGATTGCTGTATCAAATTGCTTTGACTTGATAAAACTTGCCATATCCCTCATCTGCCGAAATCCCTTTTGAGTATCACGTTTATCGTAAACAATAATCTCGTCAAGGTATGGATTGCGCTCCATGAGTTCACGAACCAGAGGGAGTAAGAGCATGGACATTTTACAGTCAGGAAACTTCTCCTTCAATTCTCGCAGTGCGGGCGTCAGCAAGATCATATCGCCGATCCACCCACCAGTGTGCATTATTAGTAAGTTTTTCATTCTTTTAAATTAGCCACGTATGAAACACGGATTTTCACGGACATAAGAAAAGATACAGGATTCATGATGCAAGATGAAAACATTATCCTTCTACATTCCGTGTTAATCCGTGACTAAATTCCTGATTCAAAAATTGTGTCTTTTTTTAGACGTTGATACACCGCATCCCAGACTTCATCAACTGTGATCAATTTCATACAGATATTGTCTTTGCATTTATCAGTAAACTGCTTACATGGGCTACAAGGCACATCCTTCCTGACAATTGCGTGCTTCTCACCTATCGGCTGAAATTTGATGTGATTACCGGGACCAAAGAGCGCAACAGTCGCTGTCCCAACTGCAACGGATATGTGCATCGGACCTGTATCATTGCTTAACAGGACGTTACATCTTTCAATCATAGCCGCTAATTGGTGCAGTGTGACTCTTTCCTTCATCAGAATAGGCTTGACTTTCATGTTCTGCACCACATTATCAAGAATATCACCTTCACCCGGTCCGCCGAAGATTACGACTTTACTTTCATGCTGAATTGCAAGATCAGCCACAGCAGCGAATCTTTCTGGAAGCCAGCATCTTGGTCGCCATCCTGCACCCGGAAATATGCCAAGTACATGTTTTTCCATCAATCCTTGTGACTCAAACACCCTGAAAGCATAATCTCGATCTTCGTCGGAAAGGTACATTTTTGGCACTCTGTCTGCACCTTCTATTACCAGAGGTTTTATCAGATCAAGATTCCGATCAACAGCGTGTTTATTCACTTTATCGGGTATTCTAATATTGCATAAGAAAGCACCGGGCTGATGATAACCGATACGGGTTTTAACTTTTCCCTTATATGCCAGAAAACTGGATCGAAACTTTCTCTGCATATCTATACTGACGTCAAAATCTCGTTCTTTAATCAGAGCAATAACTCTCTGCATCTCTGACAATCCTTCTTTTCCCTTTGAGTCACGGCGAAACACTATAACCTCATCGAGACGAGGATCAGAAGACACAATGTCAGCAGATTTATCACCCACAAGCATGGCGATGTACGCTTCGGGAAATGACTTTCTTACTGCATCAATGACAGGAAGGATCAATACAACGTCCCCCAGCGAGCCAAACCTTATCAGCAATATTTTCTTAATATCCTTTATTTGTTTCACTTACGTTGTCATCCACTTAAAAATAAAGATCCATCACAATAATAGGATTGCAAGATTAGGTTTAAACCCACAATCTTTGATTCATTCTATAATATATGTGAGAAAAAAACAAGGATTTTGGTTACCAAGATATCTGTCATATATTAGAATTTTGTTGACAACCTGATTTGATGGGTATATATTACTAGATATAAACCGATGTTATATGCCTTTCATGGTGTTATTCAAATTTTTTAAAATTCTGTGTTAAACTTTTGTCGTTCGCAACGGCTTATATAATGAAGGGAAATATAGGAGTAGAAAAATGCGAACGGAAGATGGTCAAATAATTCAGGAATGTCTCAACGGGGAACCAGAAGCTTTTGGTGTGCTTGTGGATAAATATAAGGAAGGCATCTATGCGTTTGTTTATGCCAAGCTTGGTAACTTTCGGGATGCTCAGGACGTAACACAGGAAGTTTTCCTGAAAGCCTATCGAGATTTACACAGCTTGAAACGATGGGAAAGCTTTGCATTCTGGCTATATCGAATAGCTTATGCTCGATGTGCAGAATTGCTCCGGGTCAAATCTAAACGCATTGATTTGGACTTTATCGAGGATCAGGACTCAAAGATAATAGATGCTCCTTCACTGGATTACTATCGTGAGTACCAATTGAGCGAATCCGTTCAAGATGCACTGGACTCACTACCTGAAGCATACCGTGAGGTATTGATGCTTCACTACTTTGGCGGTATGAATAGCAACGAGATAGCAAATGCGCTTGGCACTTCCCCTACTGCCATCAGAATGCGACTGAGTAGAGCCAGAGCGCAATTGAAGGAGGAGATGATCACCATGATAGGCACAGTTTTTGAAGAACAGAAGTTACGGATCGGGTTCACTTTCCATATTGTTGAAGCGATAAAACAGATAAGGATTCAGCCGGTATCACCAAAGATTTTACCATGGGGTCTTTCGTTGGCAACAGGGATTATCGTCATATTTTTGAACCTTGGTACAAGCTTTAATTTACCATACACAATCGGTGCTTTGTCGGGTTCTCCACTTCCCGGTGAAACAAAGGTTCTGAAAACAGGAGAGATCCCAGTAGATGCGATTAAAGTTTCAAATATATCAGTTATATCCAATCAACGATTGAATAGGAATGGATTGGGATCAGGGCTTCCAAATATGCAAAATGCCCTTTTTATGGATCCACAGGCTGATGTTGGTACATGGACAAAAAGGGCGGACATGCCAACTGCAAGAAGCATATTTTTTACCAGCGAGGTAAATGGGAAAATATATGCCATTGGAGGTTACGATGGAATTAAGGAACTTTCGACAGTAGAAGAATATGATCCAATGACAGATAAATGGGTGAAAAAAGCGGATATGCCAACTTCGAGAATACAGTTTTCTGGCTGTGCGGTGAATGGTAAAATCTATGCTATCGGGGGGTGGAGAGACGAAAACAATATTGAGCTTTCAACAGTAGAGGAATATGATCCGATAAGAGACAAATGGACAAAGAAAGCTAATATGCTATTCGGAAGACAGAGTTTCTGTGCCAGTGTTGTGGATGGAAAAATATATGCCATTGGTGGGTGGAGACTTGGTGTCTATATTTCGACAGTGGAGGAATATGATCCTGAGAAAGACGAATGGGTAAAAAAAGCCGATATGCCGACAGCAAGAGGATGTTTAATCACTTGTACTGTGAACGGTAAAATCTATGCTATTGGAGGGAATGCTATTGGATTACCAGGAAAAGGTAAAGTTCTTACTAATGTAGAAGAATATGATCCAAAAAAGGATGAATGGGTAAGAAAAGCAGACATGCCGGCTGCAAGAATGTATTTATCTGGATGCGCAGCGAATGGTAAAGTCTATGCTATTGGAGGTTTAGATAAGGACTATTTTGCAGTTTCAACAGTAGAAGCATACGACCCAGAAACAGATACATGGATGAGAAAAACCGATATATCAATTGCAAGAGATGGGTTATCTACCAGTGTTGCAAACGGAAAAATTTATGCAATTGGGGGTAGCAATGGCAAGAATTATTTTTCGATAGTTGAGGAATATGATCCAGAAGCAAGTGAAAATGTCAACTTTAAAGGGAAATTACCAACCACTTGGGGTGAGATGCGAACTGCGATGAGCAAGTGAATTGTTTATATTTTATAGTATGAAAACAATAGGGAGAATCAAACAATGAATAGAACAAGGATTTCTGTAATTAGAATAGTTGTTTGTATTTTGTCCTTGCTTTTGATTGTGGAGGCAGGATTCGTTTCTGTCGCATGGACTAAGCCACGCACATTCCATATTGTATCGGGTTATGCTAAATTCAGGGATTCAACCTCTGATATGATCAGGAGTGATTTAAAGGATCAATATATGGATTGTTATGCGGTAGGAGGCACTGGTGAAGATAGGTTACTTCTCTATATTTATGATGATACCGGCGATCTTTTTTTCGTCAAATTTTTTGCTGGAAGAATGACGTATTTTTATCCAGAACGCCCACCATCATCCCGTAGGGTGAATTTTGGGTTTGATTTTCCTGAATCAACAGTGAAGAATGCAGTATACGACATTCTTTTTCAGTGGAAGGATAAAGCAGGATCCTACCAGCGTTCACTTAACGATAATACTATTCACGCCAATATATATGTAAAGGATGGAGGAATTGATGTATTTGAATTTGTGGTTGACCCAGGCTGGGAGGGCACTGATCCAAAAGCCATAACGCAGGCTACAGTAGATGCTTTTTATCCTAACGATACTAATTGGGATTATGAGGATACCAGTGAAAGCGATGAGCGTAACCAGATACTTTATAGGCTGGATTATGGTAGCAACGCATTCAGATTTGATCCTGTCGGTTATGATTCAGCAGGAAAGCCAAAAACATGGTTGGTAGTTCCACCGGATAACTCAAGTCCAGTTAAACTCCAAGTAGCAAGACGTAACCGTAAAGATATAATAGTATATCTGGCAGAATTTCCTAATGGTTTGCCGTTTCAATTTGCAGTATCTCGTGAATCTCTGGAAAACTTCAACGGTTTCGACATATCCAATGGTGCGCCTGGAAAGAATAGCAACATTTCCACTACCTGGGGAGAGCTTAAAAGCGAATGATGCTTCGTAATCACTGAGATGCACTTTTGAACTGATTAGAAGCATACTGTTTTTTTCTTACCTTATTTAGTTAGGCAATAAGGCGTCATCCCGAAGTCTTATTGCCTTTACGTTTCACTGTTGATAGGTATATCCCTAAAAAAACTAGCAACATTCCAGCTATGGATGCGGGCTTTATGGGTTCATTCAAAGTGAATATTGAAATAATGGCAGTTCCGACAGGGACAAGATATTGCAACGGGCCCAACTGGCTGGCATCTATGTTCTCAAGTGCCTTATACCAGAATATGAAGCCAATAGCAGTTGGGAATACTGCAAGATAAGCTATGATGAGAAATCCCTTCAATGGTGGAAGCGTCAACTGTCCAAGTCCAGCCGATAGGAGAAATAACGGAATTGAGCCTACAACCATGTTAAGGCTCGTTACAACCAACCCACCCCGATCTCGTACAATCTTTTTCCCCATAACGGTGTAAATAGCCCAGCATAATGCAGAAATAATCGCTATGAGGTTCCCTGCCAAATGCTCTCCACCGATTAACTCAAACCCTGTGATTCTGCCGTTTATCACTAATGCACAGCCTAATAAACCAATGATAATACCGCTGAATTTGACAAAAGTTAGTGATTCTCCTACGAGGATAGCTAAAGGTGTGATGAAAACGGCGTTTGAGTTCATTATAATGCTAACGTCAACGGCTGTGCTATATTTGAGAGCTAAAAATACAGCAGTTCCCATCCCGAATATACCGATTAAACCCAGCAGAATTATAGTTACAGGCTTCTCAAACAGGACTTTCAGGCTTTTGGTTTCACCCTTCAGGATTATGTAGAGCATTGATCCAAGCCCAGCAATTGAGAATCGAAGGAAAGCAACTAGACTGGGAGCCATGCCCATGACGTCGCATAAGTACCTTCCTGCAACGAACACGGTACTCCACAAGATGGATGCAATTGCCCCTAGAATAATCGCTTTGGAAGTGTTAGAAAAATTCATAAGGTGAGGGATTTATGAAAAGTGAGTCAATGTTAGATCAAAATTTATTATTCAATGTCCATTATTGCGTTTAAGGTGATGAATCGCCTCATTACAAACAACATAAATAATTTAGCTAACCATTAGTTTGGCTGTAAGCTGAATAATAAACTCGTATAACTTTTTCAGCTTACAGCCATAAAACGTTTAGCGTACTAATTAGAAAGTTTACCAACTGCTTTAACGGAAAAGCGTGGTAAATGACGGACTTTTTGACAGAATTTAGCGTATGTAGCATTTGACGGTTTAGACAGATTCTTTGAGTTCTTTACCGGCTTTGAATACTGGAACCTTCTTTGCGGCGATCTTCAGTTTTTTGCCTGTACGTGGGTTTCTGCCTTCACGTGCCGCTCTCTGTCTTACTGAGAAGCTACCGAAACCGACTAGATTAACCCTGTCACCACCCGCAAGAGCGCCTTTTATGGCATCAACCATAGCATCAACAGCCGCACCCGCTTGTTTTTTGGTTATCCCCGTCTCTGCCACTTTGTTAACTAAATCTTGTTTTGTCATAGCGAGCCTCCTTTTAGAAATCGTTAATTGTGCGTCATCTTTGATGATTATAAGATAGTGGTTCGTTTATGTCAAGTAAAAAAAGCATGAAAACTGCATGTTTTAAGGTATTTTTATACTTTTTTAACACTAAGTAACATATTTTTGGTAAAAATATGCCTTTTTAGATAAATTTTACTCTTACTAACAAAGCAGATTCCTTTATAACTGGATTGCTTTTAACCACTTTTTATCCTTAATGCTATTTGCCAGCTTTTAGACATGCCCATGCCGTTGGGATTTTGTTATATGCTTTAACTGCGGTGAGTCCTTCATTAACCTTCGGTCCAGTGATCGTAAAATCGTCAAACAATACACTGAGGACATCCTGAACAGCAAGACCGACTGAGCCTGAAAGGGACCGCTTATCAGAGATTTTGCCGATCAATTCATCATCTAGATAAAAGGACATATTCTCACCCTGAAGATCCGCTTTAACTAAATACCATTTATCTAGCTCCAGTGGTTTATCTTTCGACAATAGCATCTCGCCATCCGAAAGACGAAATACTTCAACAGTCTTTGTAGCAACGTGAAGGGCAAAGACGTAACCCTCTTTGCCACTGTAGCGCAATATCAATGCACCTTTTGTGCATACAAGAAGGTTAGGCACGACAACGTTGATCTTACACTGAATAACGTAGTCGTCCCAGTCACGCCCAATCTCGACCCAGCGCAGTGGAAGAAGCATAACTGGATGGGCATTACGTCCATTCAAAGTACCGTTTTCAACAGAAAAGTTGTCTCTATCACCTTTCCATCGCTGATCCAGCAAATTTCCGACAAACTCGTCAGACCACGTATCGGCAAAGGCTACTGAGGCGACTATGCTAAGGAAGAGTATAACACTGGCAACTTTAAGAATAATGTCAAAGATTTGTATCTGCATTGCCATTCTCCTTTAGAGTTTAGAAGACTCCATCATTGCCTTCATAAGCTCTTGGCTAAGGTAATCAACAAAACTGGTTTTTTCAGAATCACAGTATCGTTCAGCAGACCTTACAACTGCTATAACCCCTACTTGCACAAGTCTGGAGAATGGCAACTACAGTGGATGATGCAAAAGCAATATATGAAACAGCTAAGTCATCCAGATGCAAGCTTATGGTAAACTTTTCTAATAGATGGAATCCAACTCATCACAATACAAAAAAAGCCATAGAAAATGGAGAATTAGGCGAAATCAAGCACGCTTATGCAAGGCTAAGTAACACCACTTACGTTCCAAAGCAGATGCTTAGTTGGTCAAGCAAATCTTCACCAACTATGTTTTTGTTACCGCACATGGTTGATTTGATCAGGTGGTTTTTTTCCAGCGAGGCAGAGAAAGTATACGCAGTGAAAACCGAAGGTGTATTAAAATCTATGGGAATTGATACACATGATACTATGACAGCGATTGTGAACTTCAGCAATGGTGCAGTTGCGTGCTTTGAAACTTCATGGATATTGCCAGAATCTACACCTTATATGGTTGATCATTACGTTAAGATCAACGGCAGTAAAGGGATAACGTACGTTGATAACAGAAAGCAAGGACTAGAAAAATACGGGGAACGTGCCGAGTATCCATCTAGTTTGGCTACCGAAACTCTGGATGGATGTGGAAAAGGCTTTGCCTACGACTCTATATATCATTTTCTTGATTGCGTATTGAACGACAAAGAACCCATCAGTAATGAATATGATGGACTAATGAATACTGCTTTGATCTGCGCTATGCTTGATTCTGCGGATAAAAAAATGCCAGTCAAAGTCGAAGTTTAAACTTAGTTGACTTGAAAAATATAATGACGTATTGTCAAAAAAGAAAAAATTATTAGCGGCTAGGGTTGGTTTAATAGACCCTGAACAGATGTGGTGGTGGCAGGAAGATTGGCAAAAAGGCGAACGTGAAGTAGAAGAGAATATCGCATTTCTAAGCAAGATATAATCGAATTGGTAATTGGGTTTAGCAAATGGGACTATATAGTGACAGGAAAAAAATAGGGCAATATGATTTAATAATATTGCCCCCATTGAATTCAGTGATACTATGTTTCACTATTTTTTGTTTCTGCGACCAAATCTGACTTTGGCATAGCCAGCGAGACCTATAAGACCAGAACCGAGTAAGAATAAAGTTCCTGGTTCTGGAACGGGTTGGGTTGGTTCAAGATCAGAAAAGAAGTTGAGTTGGAATCCAGACTCACTAACATGTCTCTCGGCAAAGAATATATCAATATTGTGATAACCCTCATTAAGAGATATTGTATAATTACCGTAGGTCATACCATGAACACCACCCAAATCAAGAACCAATTGTTTGTCAATGAATAACCAAGAATCATCATCAGACCCCATGCTGTAAGTATATGACTTGTTAGTATCCACATAGAAGTTTCCTGACCAATTTACAGCGAAGTCGTATGGATCTCCTGGCAAAGATGAAGGAATTGGATACCATGAGGAAGCAAAATTACTCTGGAGATCTGCATTGGAATCTAACCGCGTAAAGGAGAAATAAGCAGGATACCACCAATCCCACTGAAGAACTTTAGTTGCACCATAAGGTGTCAGTGTTGGCATAGCACCACTTAATGTTGAATCAACATATCCTGGATCGAATCCTGGAATCCATCGTTCCATATCAGGATGAGTATCTGGGAGATTATAATATGTGCCTGTTAGCCCGGCATTTGCAACTGTTAAGAAAGTAGATAAAAAAATTATTATAGCAAATATAGACAGTGACTTTTTCATTCTTATACCTCCATTTTGTTACCAAAGAACCTTATTTCAATTGCTACACACTATGATAAATTCATATCGTATATTTTATATGCAATTTTTATTCCAACATCAAGTCGGAAGGGTCATTTCTTTCTTGTGATAATATCGTAAAGGTTTGTAAATAAAGGGCTTATCTAACATTAATTTTATTAATAAGATTCAGAATATCAAGTATTACAGTGTCATTTTGTCGAAATACTACACATATTTTCAAGCCCTTTGGAACAGATAAGTACCTAGCCAAAATTAATTTCATATTCAGTTCCGTATCCACAAATGACCATCTCGACGTATTTTACGAGATATGACCATCCTTTGTATGCCCACCACTCTATCCACTCATATTTCATGAAACGCCAGAGAATCTCTATGAGATTAAGTTGAGGAGAATATTTCGGCAGATAAAATATCTCCAATCCTTTACTTTGCCACTCAGCTATCTTCATCTCAAATGCTTCACTGGTATGGAATGTCGAGTTATCCATCACTACTACAGTCTTGCCTCTAAGCTCCTTGATGAACTCATCAAAGCAACCTATGACAAAATCACTATCTACAATTCCTTCTGTGGTGTAGGCTACC
>Ga0315274_10001853_pt1 | contig 32439 bp, 32 predicted proteins | sample YL17G02_20_MG_FD_203700 | JGI IMG/M metagenome (GOLD analysis project Ga0315274, IMG submission 203700) | Sediment microbial communities from Yellowstone Lake, YNP, Wyoming, USA - YL17G02_20 | ecosystem: Environmental > Aquatic > Freshwater > Lake > Sediment | place: USA: Wyoming | collected...
TCCCTGAGGCCCTTGCGGACCGTAACCCTGCCAGCCTTGCCAGCCCTGTGGACCGGGATTGGTGCCCTGGAATCCCTGGGGTCCCGTGGCGGATATGATAGCCAGACGCTTGTTACTGTAGGTGGTATTGACGTTATTGCCATATCCATAGAGCTGGATCGTGTCCCCGACGTGAGCGTCAATATAGGCGAACGTATCGGCTCCGTCGCTGATCGCGTTGATGGCCGTAGATCCAGCGATGATATTGCCATTAAGATAGACCGCAATCTGTCCAACCTTGTTGCCATTAGCTCTGCCTACGACGAGGTATGTACCCTCGTAAGCTACCGTGACGTCAGTGCCCGTAAGGGCCTCCCAGACGTCACTTGCCACGATGAGTTGTCCAGCATCGGACGAATTGTATTGGCTCGGAGAGTACGGAGCCAGAGCTCCCTGCCAACCCTGGAATCCCTGGGCTCCCTGATTTCCTTGAGTGCCTTGGGATCCAATATTGCCCTGGACACCTTGGGCGCCCGTGGTGCCAATATTTCCTACGGCTCCCTGGTTCCCTTGAACACCCTGCGGACCTTGGACACCAGTTCCCTGGAATCCCTGAGCGCCTTGAGGGCCTTGGACTCCCTGAATACCCGTAGCTCCAATATTTCCTACGGCTCCCTGGTTGCCTTGAGCGCCTTGGGCGCCTTGCGGTCCCTGCTCTCCCGGAATTCCCTGGAGTCCGACACCGACAAGACCTTGCCAGCCTTGGGAGCCCTGGGAGCCTTGAGTACCTTGCGGACCTTGCTCTCCCGGAATTCCCTGGAGCCCGACACCGACAAGACCCTGGTATCCTTGCGAACCCTGGACTCCCTGAGGTCCGGGGAGTCCCTGAACCCCTAGGCCGACTAGACCCTGGTTGCCCTGAGATCCTTGCGGACCCGTGGGGGCTTGATAACCCTGAGCGCCTTGAATTCCGTCCTTCCCAAGACCTTGCCAACCTTGGGCACCTTGGACACCGACGTCACCCTGATGTCCTTGCGGACCCTGAACTCCGTAGCCTTGCCAACCCTGGGCCCCTTGAATGCCAATATCCCCCTGCCAGCCTTGAGAACCCTGACTCCCGGCAATGCTGGACCCCGGCCCTTGCCAGCCTTGAGAACCTTGTGGGCCTTGCAGACCCTGCTCTCCGTAACCTTGCCAGCCCTGGACTCCTTGTCGACCCTGGATCCCGACATTCCCCTGGGGCCCTTGATTGCCTTGAGGACCAACTCCCTGGAACCCCTGGGTACCCTGAGGACCCTGAGATCCCTGGATTCCTCCAAGTCCTTGCCAACCTTGCCAGCCTTGAGCGCCCTGGAATCCGATCAAACCCTGGGCACCTTGAGCACCCTGGTTTCCTTGAGGTCCTTGTAACCCTTGTTCGCCGTACCCCTGCCAACCTTGGGCTCCTTGAGGACCTTGTGGGCCTTGTCCACCGCTGCCTTGCCAGCCTTGGGCACCTTGCGGACCTTGGATTCCCTGGACTCCGATCAGACCCTGCCAGCCTTGGAATCCTTGTGACCCTTGTGGACCTTGGATACCAGTTCCCTGGAATCCTTGAAACCCCTGACGGCCCTGCCAGCCTTGCCAACCCTGGATGCCTTGAGTTCCCTGGACTCCCCGCTCTCCTTGCCAACCCTGCCAACCTTGGAATCCTTGACGGCCCTGGAATCCCTGCGGCCCCTGGACCCCCCGCTCTCCTTGCCATCCTTGGAAACCTTGGAAGCCTTGAGAACCCTGGAATCCCTGGAACCCTTGGGCTCCCAGGACTCCTTGAGGCCCTTCCAGAACAGTGGCTCCGAAGGTGAGCCAGTCTAAATGTGCATCAGCCGATCCCACGGTCATGTAGACCTGGACCGTGAAGAAGTCCCCGGCCGAGGCTACCAGGAGAGCAAAACCGGAGAGGCTTCCGGTCATGTTCCCTGATCCTGAGGCATAACGCCGGAGAGTCCCCGGCACATCTTCGGAATCATTCTTCCGGATCTTCGCGTAGTAATTCCCGATGTTGGTGGCATTGAGGAAGGAATCGTACTGGAACAGGTAGACTCCACCCTCTTTCACCAGGATCTTGGCCGGGTTCGAAGGAAGATCGTGGTCCAGGATGTCTGGATTGGACTCGACATCGGTAGTGTCGAGAGTCACGTCGGTGAAACTGGTGGTGAAGTCGTAATCCGTCGTCCGACGGGCTTGGACCACAGCGGATGGTGCTCCATCCGAGGGCCCCTGGTGACCCTGAATCCCCTGGATCCCAAGGTCTCCTTGTATTCCTACGGGTCCTTGAACCCCGGACCCCTGGTATCCCTGAATCCCCTGGTTTCCCTGGGCTCCTTGCACCCCTATAGAACCTTGGACTCCGTAGCCTTGGAAACCCTGGGCCCCCTGGTCCCCTACGTTGCCCTGGGAGCCCTGGACGCCGGTGTCCCCGATGTTTCCCTGGTAACCCTGAGCGCCAGCGTCTCCAACGAGGCCCTGGACCCCTTGCCGGCCTTGGGAACCTTGTGGGCCTTGCGAACCCTGTTCACCGGATCCTTGCCAGCCTTGGGCCCCTTGAGGACCCTGAACGCCCTGGTCGGATTGGAAACCTTGCCAGCCTTGAGCCCCCTGCTCTCCGGTACCCTGCCAACCTTGCCAGCCTTGAGCACCCTGGAATCCCTGAAAGCCTTGGGTTCCCCTGTTTCCCTGGAAACCCTGAGCCCCCTGCAGGCCGATGTCGCCTTGCGGACCCTGGACACCGGGGTTGGTCCCCTGGTATCCCTGCACCCCCACGGGTCCCTGGGTTCCGGGAGGAGTGTTCCCAAGTTGGCTCAGGGGAACCTGACCGCCCGTGTCCAGCGTGGCCACCCCATCAGGGGCTCCCTTTTCGGAATAAGGGATGACCGTAAGGGAGTTGTCCGACAGGACCAGCATCTCGGGAGCCAGGCCGAATCTCTTGATGAAAAGGCCGATTCCCTTGAGCCGATAGAGGAGGAAATCCTCCTCGCGTTCGGGACCAGAGGGATGGGAGCCGAGTTCCTTGAAGACCAGGATGACTCCGCCGTCCCTATGAAGTCGGACTGGATTCACAGATTAATGATGGAGTCTTTGCAAAGCTCTTTCAAGGGCTTTCGCCGCTCGTTGTCGGTCATTGTCTAATAACGCGTGATCACCACGATGATCCCGTCCGCGCCATCCCCGCCCTTGCCAGAGAGAAATCCATCAAGGCATCCACCACCGCCACCACCGGCCCCGCCGTAGAGGCCTCCATGGCCCCCGGCGCCGCCTGCACCATCATCATGACCTCCGCCGCCTGCACCGGAAATCCCGCAATTCAGGCTTGTAGAATCTGTTCCAGCGGTTCCGGCTCCACCAGCGACCGCTCCACCGCTTACTGTCGTTGTCCCCCAGTCCGCGTAACCTCCAGCTCCGAATCCTCCACCATAATGGGTATCGGCACTACTGACTGCGCCACCGCCACCGCCGCCTCCGGTACTGCCTTCTCCGAAGCCACCGCCCCAAGCCGTGCCCTGCCAATTCGAGAAACCACCATTTCCGCTTGGGAAGGACGACTTGACACCGGCAATGCTGGATCCACCAGCAATTCCACCCAAGCCGCCGAGTCCTCCGGCTGCAAAGCACTGTTTGCTGCCGGTCGAGAAAGTCGAACTGCCACCCGCACTTCCGGCGTTTCCGTCTGTGCTGTTCACCGTTTGTCCGGGCCCACCAGTTCCACCAGCACCGACCGAGAGGGATTCGGAAGCAGCGAGATCGGAGGTCCTATAAATCTTGACGGATTTTCCTCCGCCGCTGCCTCCACCGCCTCCACCTCGTAGGATTGCTGCCGCGTAGCGCCTTCCAGATCCACCGCCACCACCGCCGGCAATGTTCCAGACTTCGGAAGTAACCGGCGATCCGGCAGGTTTCGTCCAAGTACCAGCTCCCGTCGCCGTGAACACCTGGACGTTAGGAGCCGTCCCAGAAGCTTGCCCGCCCTGGAAGCCTTGCCAGCCCTGGGCGCCCTGGCGGCCTTGCGGGCCCTGAACTCCTTGGGCTCCACTGCCTTGCCAACCCTGGAACCCTTGGGGACCTTGACGGCCTTGATTGCCTTGAGCACCCTGCGGACCCTGAACCCCCTGAACTCCCTGCCAACCTTGACATCCCTGGGCACCTTGAAATCCTTGAGGACCTTGGGAACCCTGAATACCTTGCCAGCCTTGCACTCCCTGATTTCCCTGAGCCCCCTGCAGACCCTGGACTCCTTGAACCCCTTGCCAGCCCTGGAAACCTTGAGGACCTTGATCTCCGTACCCTTGCCAGCCCTGGGCACCTTGTATACCCTGTATACCTTGAGCCCCCTGTACTCCTTCAGAGGCTTGAGGCCCTTGCGGACCCTGCTCACCATACCCCTGCCAACCTTGGGCTCCCTGAGGACCTTGCTCGCCAAGTCCTTGCCAACCTTGAGGGCCTTGGGGACCCTGCTCACCATAGCCCTGCCAGCCTTGAGACCCCTGTGGACCCTGAGGACCTTGGGCTCCTACATCACCTTGCCAGCCTTGGGGACCCTGTGGGCCTTGAGAACCTTGATCACCGTAACCTTGCCAACCTTGAGAGCCCTGAGTGCCCGCCTCATCGTTGCCCGGACCTTGCCAACCTTGGGCGCCCTGCGCGCCTTGAGGTCCCTGTGGACCTTGCGGGCCCTGGTCTCCGAATCCCTGCCAGCCTTGAGCACCTTGAGCACCCTGCTGTCCCTGCCAACCCTGAGGTCCCTGTGGACCCTGGTCGCCGTAACCTTGCCAGCCTTGAGCTCCTTGTGGGCCTTGGACTCCTTGGTTTCCTTGCGGACCCTGAGGTCCCTGAACTCCTTGGACTCCCTGCCAACCTTGTAAACCCTGCGATCCTTGGGAACCTTGAACCCCCTGAATACCTTGCCAACCTTGAGATCCCTGTAATCCTTGAGGCCCCTGAACACCCTGCCAGCCTTGAAAACCTTGAGATCCCTGAACTCCTTGAATACCTTGCCATCCCTGCCAACCTTGAGCTCCCTGTAGACCTTGAGGTCCCTGTTCCCCGAATCCTTGCCAACCTTGTAAGCCCTGAGGCCCCTGTGGGCCCTGGACCCCCTGCCAACCTTGAGACCCTTGGAAACCTTGAGCACCCTGATCGCCGTAACCTTGCCATCCTTGAGATCCCTGAGGACCTTGCTCCCCGAGTCCCTGCCACCCCTGTGAACCTTGAGGGCCTTGAACACCCTGCTCTCCAAACCCTTGCCAACCTTGAGACCCCTGAGAGCCTTGGGAGCCCTGATTGCCGTAACCCTGCCAACCCTGCGGACCTTGAACTCCCTGTTCCCCTTGCCAACCTTGAACACCCTGAGGACCTTGTTCCCCGTAACCCTGCCAACCTTGAGGGCCTTGAGCACCAGCCGCATCGTTACCCGGACCTTGCCAACCCTGGGCACCTTGGGACCCCTGAGACCCTTGGGGTCCTTGTTCTCCGTAACCCTGCCAGCCTTGAGGCCCTTGATTTCCTTGCTCTCCAAACCCTTGCCAACCTTGTGAACCTTGGGGACCCTGATCTCCGTAGCCTTGCCAACCTTGAGAGCCCTGGGGTCCTTGGTCTCCGTAGCCTTGGAAACCCTGGGCACCTTGGGGACCTTGATCACCATATCCCTGGAAACCTTGGACACCCTGGGGACCTTGATCGCCGATATCGCCCTGGAAGCCTTGGAACCCAAGATCCCCCTGAGCACCCTGAGGGCCCTGTTCGCCGTAGCCCTGCCAGCCTTGGGATCCCTGCGGTCCTTGACCTCCGGAGCCTTGCCAGCCCTGAGACCCTTGCAGTCCCTGCTCTCCGTATCCTTGCCAACCTTGAGAGCCCTGGCTTCCTTGCGGGCCTTGCTCGCCGTACCCTTGCCAACCCTGCACACCTTGTGCCCCGGCCGCATCATTGCCCGGACCTTGCCAGCCCTGCGCACCTTGGGACCCCTGATTTCCTTGTGCACCTTGCCATCCCTGGAGACCGACGATTCCCTGGAATCCCTGGGAACCACTACCCCCAAGAAGATGCTCGATTGCATCGTCTCCCATGTAGTACCACAGCCCGTCGTCCTTGGGGTAAACCTGGTTTACACCGGACGGAGGAGCGGAGGGAGGACCAGTCAGCTCGAAAAGCCGCTTAACCGATTGGAAATTCTTATCCGCCATGGACAGTCTCCAGGATTCCCAGGCACTTCTTTACCACAAGGCTCGGCTCGACCTTCAGGAAATCGTCGAAGGACGCCGTCGACTCATAGGCGTACTCCCTGGATTTGGTCGGTCCGAAGACGACAACCTGGGGCACTCCGACGGAAGCCGCCAGGTGGAAGCTTCCCGAATCGTTCCCCATGTAGAGGTTGCTGTACGTCAGGATCGCCGCCGTCTGCCTCACGTGGAGCCCCTGGGAGAGAGCCCGATCGGCCTTGAGCTTCGGAGGATTCCCGCCGATTTCGACCGTGGAGATCCCGACCTTCCTGAGCTCCTGGACGACTTCCTGAAACCGCTCCAGCGGCCAGCGGCGGGCCGGATGCGTGGCATGGTAGTCCAGACAGACGATGGGAGGCTTCATCCCCTGGAGAACCATCAGCCCGAAGCCCTTCTCATGGTCCGTCAGGAAGATCTCCGGATGGGTGTCCTCGGGAATGAATCCGAAGTTCATGCACATCTGGCGGGGCATGTTCCCCAAGGCCGGAGCGTTCTTGTACTTTGGGACTACGCTCCCGATGATCTCTTCTTTCCCGTGGTTCAAATGGGGATTGTGATCCCAGAGGAAGACATGCCTGCGGCTGGCGATGGTGATCAACTCTTCCGGCCACCGTCTCTTGAATTCCCTCACGAAGGCGGTGACGGCCAGATGGTCCCCGATCCCGTACTCCTCGATGTGTATCCGCATCAAACGCCTCTGAACTTGTCCAGGTCCAGCGTCAGGTCCTTGGAAATCGCCACCGCGTTGACCCACTGAGCACGATGCTCCGTCTCCGACTTGCAGAAGCGGTCCACGCAGTACCCCGCCTTCCGGGTGCTCTCGCTCAGGGGACGGCGGTTCTTACGATACCGCCACAGGTCGAAGTCTATCATCTCGGCGTGAACAAGGGCGATGTCCGGGCTCCAGGCCACCTCGTAGTTGTCGCTGATGATGTCATGCCTTCCGGGACAGAGATCGATCTTGGCTTCCGGACGCATGAGGATGGGCTTGGAGTACCTCATGGAACGCCAGCCGAAGGATCTCTGATCCAGGGGAGGCCGGGAAGGATCCAGCCGATCTTCCCAGGGAGCCTGGACCAAGGAGAATCCGAGCGGGGCCAGGACGTCGCTCTTGGCCGTTTCGACGACTTCCTTCAGGTTTCCGATGATGAACTCGTCACAATCCAGGAGCAGGATCCAGTCGAACTCGCCCTTGGCTTCGATCTTCGTACTTGTCAGGAGTCCCAGGATAGCAGCCTCATCGTATCCGTCCGTCTCGAACGGGTGGATCTCGACCTCCTTGAATTCTGCGGCAATCTTCGGGGAGCGGTCGGTGCTCCCATTGTCCCACAGGATGATGCGGTCGCACAGCTTCCGGTAGTGGGAGAGGAAGTGGGGGAGCAGGATCTCCTCGTTGTAGATCGGGGCGCATCCGAGAATCTTCATTGCACGATCAGCCGGATGGCTTTTCTCCCGTGCTTTGCCACGAACTTGCAGCGGTTGATAAAGGCGATCTCCCCAAGGGAGGCTTCCCCCGGTTTCTTTTCCCTGAAGGCCGAGAGGTAGGACTCATGGTCCACGATGACCCGCTGATAGATGCGGACCTTCATGTCCGCGTCGTTGATCCTGAGGGCGTAATCGGTGTCATCGTAGCCATAGCCGTCGAAGGTTTCGTCGAACGGTCCGACCTTGGCATAGACGCTCATGGGGATGAGGGCCGCAACCAGCGTGAAGTCCTTGGGGCTGATCTCCGTCATCTCCCAGGGAGCCCCGGCCGAGAAAATCTTGTGTCCCAGCACGTCCCCCTGGAGGGCCGGAGCCAGGATCCCGGAGTCCTTCAGGCTCTTCGAGGTTCTCACCAGCTCGTCGATCCCGAGCGGAGTGATCAGCCTCGCATCGTCCTCGAACATGAAGGCGTAAGGCGTCTTTACACAGCTCATCCCGAGATTCCACGCCTTGGACATGACGAACGGTCCCGGATTCGCGATCACATCCAGTCCCATCTCCAGAGCCAGCTTCGCCGTTTCCTCGTTTCCAGCCACGATGACGGCCTTCATCCTGCCGAAATGGGCGTCCTGGATGGACTTGAGGGATCGCTTCAGGCGCACCGGACGGTGCGTCGGCATCACCACGGTCCATTCGATCTCAGGCTCGGAAGGCATCGGTTTTCTCGTCTCCAATATGGACTGCCACGTTCTCGGCAACCCGGGCCGTCCACTTGCACAGCTCTTTCGCGTTCAAGGCCGCTTCCCTCTCGTTCTTTGCCCCCTGCATGATGAAGTAGAACGTCCCCAGGGGCAGGATCGACGGAGGATTGAAACAGAAATAGGACTTTCCAAGCTCGAAGAACTCGCCCTGATACTCGCAATCAAGCCACTGGGCCGGGGGAATCTCGGGAATCCAGTCCTCCTTGATCCGTGGCTTGTCCACTCCTGAGTTCCACTTGCCCGCCAGCCGGACCCATCCGACATCGGGACGGTCTTCCAGGAGCGCCAGGATCGCCTCGAACGGAACCGGCCTGAGGAACTCGAAGTCATTCTGGAGGTAAAGGAACAGAGTCTCGGGAGAATATTTCTCGGACAGCCTCCCCGCCATGTCCAGGGAGGACCGACAGCACCCTTTCGTTTTCAAGTTCCGTATCAACGGCTTCATCCCATACCCTTCGGCCAGCGCCCTCATGCCCTCCTGGTCTATGGAGGCGTCATCCACATACCAGCCTTCCCACCTGACCTTCCCGAATTGCCGCACGAAGCTCTCCAAAGTCCGCCGGGTGTATTCCGGACGGTTCCTCATCAGGAATCCGACCACCAGATCGGGACTATCCATGCACTTCTCCCTCGGCGGAGACGTTGTCCGAAAACCCCGTGTTCGGCTTGTGCATTCCTTCGTCTTTCCCGATATGGACCGTCACGGGATTCACCAGCCGTGCGCCTCCTTTTCCAAGATCCAGGGAGGTCATCGCGATCTCCTTCTCCACCTTGCCGTCCTGCCACAGCCAGTACAAGGTCCCCAACGGCATGATCGACGGCGGATTGCAGGAGTAGTATTCCCATCCGACCTCGTAGAATTCGCCGTCGCACTCCGTTTCCGTCCATTGAGGATCGACCCCCGGGATCCACACGGGGTCTTTCTCCACCCAGGGCCAGGCGCGGCTGGCCAGTCGGACCCAGCCCACGCTGTAATACTCTTCTAGCATGGTCCTGATGCTCTTGAGCGGGACAGGCCTGAGAAACTCGAAGTCGTTCTGGAGGTAAAGGACCAGGGTCTCGGGAGGGTACTTGCCCTTCAGCTTGCGGATCAGCTCGAAGGAGGTAGGGGTGCATCCCTTCCGCGTCCCGTTGATGATCCCGGGAACCATCCCGAAGGATTCTGCCAGCTTCATCATGCCCGGCTGATCCTTCGAGGCATCGTCCGCATAACAGCCCTCCCAGCGGATTCCCGAAGCGTGCTTCACGAAGCTCTCCAGGGTCCTCCGGGTGTATTCCGGACGATCGCATTGGACGAATCCCACCACCAGTTCCGGGGCGTCAGACATTTCCCCTCCCCGAGGAATAGGCCGCGCAGAAATCGGCGATCTCGACGTACTGATCCGCTCCGGAGCTGGAGTAATCGATCTGGAGCGTGACCATGTCTCCCCTGGCGTAGATCCCGACGGGGGTCAACTGTTTCATGACGAAGGTGTTGATCATGGCGGGCTTGATGTCCACCCCGTTGATCCCCGAATCGGCCACTCCGTTGCACAGGAGCGTGGCCGTCAGGGAAGGGCCGGAGACGACATTCATGCGGATGATGAGACTCAGGGCGTTCGCCGGAAAGCCTCCGAAGTTGTAGGGGACCAGGATCCGGTGCCGAAGCTTGGAGGACAGGGCCCCGCCCAGGAGAGCGGTTGTCCGGGTCATGATCCTTGAAGTCGGAGGATCCCATTCCTCCTCGTACTGGTGCCCTCCCTCCTGGAAGAAGAGCCAGTTTCCGCCGACGGGGGCGTAATGGAGGAGCCCCGCGATCCCCGTCGAACCCATCTCCACGCCTGTGGAGGTGTATTTGAAGAGTCCCGCGTGGATCTCTTCAAACCTGTTCAGTCTGAGCGCTTCGTCAGCCATCTACTTCCCCATATCGAGTTCTTTCGTGTGGCTCAGGACCCAGACTTCGACGTTGGCGTCATTGTCAGGATCCAGGGTTCCAAGGTCGCTTCTCCTCTCAAACCACAGGGAAAACTGCAGGGGGCCTTCATCGAATCCCGTGAAGTACACCGGGAACGCCAGGTATTTTCCCTCGATCCCGTAGGGCGTGTTCTCGTCCAGGACGATTTGGCGTCCATAGATTCCCGTCTGGTACTGGGGAATCTTGTTCTCGTTGAACGGCATGATCTTGAGATCCATCGAGATGGTCTGGCCAGCGGAAATCTGGCTCGACACCTTGATGTAGGTGACGATCTTGATGTTCCTGTACCCGCCCGGCTTGAACCATTGCCACTGGGCCGTGTCGTGGGTCCGTTCATGCCCGGGATCGGGATGCTTGAAGATGTTGACCCTTTGGGAGAAGCCGGGGCTATTCCATCCGGGAAACCCGTTCTGGGCCTGCCGAGCATGGTTCTCGAAGTGCTCCCCCGTCACGGGCGAGTATTCGCCGTTCTCGTTCAGCTCGTACAGTCCGCCCGTCTCGTAGTCGATGATCCTTCCCCAATCGACTTCAGCGTCGAGTCCGCTCCCATCTGGATTGTCGAAGACAGAGGACGCCGTGGGGGCGCGGCTACCCTCTCCGACGGCATCCCCGGTAGTTGTCGAGCCCCCTCCACCTCCGCCACTCCCGCTTCCTTCCTTGGGAGGAGGAACATGGTGCCAGGAATAGTCGGACTTCGTGTCACCGCCGCCGCCCTTGGGAACCCGAACAGTGCCCAGGATCTTCAAGGAAGGCCGACGCTTGAGACTCGGATTCTGGTTGATCGGCTCGTTAGGCGCATCCTGGCCCAGATCCTTTCCGGGTTCGAGGGAGAGCCAGAAACGGACACACCGCTTCTCCTCGTAGTTGGAGCCGTCCTTGGATCTGTCGCCATCCAGGACGAACTGGCCGCAAGAGGAGCCGAAGTTGAAGTGGACGTCACCCCGGAGGGCGGCCTCGCAGAGGACGCTCCGATGATCCTGTTCTCCCTTCTGCCCACCAAAGGGAACGAGGGAGATGATGTGCATGAGCTGTCCGACCCTGTTCATCTGGTCGGTCAGGTACCCGGCGTTTCCCGCCATGTTGATCGCCAGGGCATTCATGCGCTTCTGACGACCCCGTACCTTTTCCATGAGGTCGTTGAGGAAGCCCGAGCCTGAAATCTCGAGCTCGACGTGGCTCACATCGACGCCCATGTCCACAACGGACAGGATGTTCTGGAGCCACGCCCACCTCTGCTTCTTGCGGTTGTCGATGACCATCGTGGAGCGATGATCCCGCTCCGTGGTGTAGTTGGAATGGTCAACGATCAAGCGCTGGTCCCAGTAGGCTTTCTTTCCCTGTCCTTTCTCTTCGAGGAATCTCAGCACCCAGCCATCGGGGTTGAGGACCCGGGCAGCGCAAAGCTCTTTTCTGTTGGAGAAGCCATCGGCAGGGGTCGTTCTACGCGTCTTCTTGTCGAAATCGACGATGGCCCCGCCTCTTGTCGCATCCCATCTTCCGAGCTTCTTCTCAAGATCGTTCGTTTCCGGATTCTCAGAGGTGTCCCAGAAGGCGATCGTCGCCTTCAGGAACCCGTATTCACGGTTCGAGGATGGTGATGTCCCTAATTTTCCTCGTTCAATCGCCATAGCCGAGCATCTTCCTATGAATCTTGTCTGTCACACGAGCCTCGCGATCATCCGGCAATCCGACAAGTCTCGGACGTCCAAGAGGTCCCTGGGCGTTCGGATAGTTGATCGCGATGAATGTATGCGCATCGGCCTCTTCACCCGCCATCTTCGTTCCGTCATAACTGTATTGAATGCTTTGGACGCCGGAATCCGGAACCGCCTTTAGCAGTCCGGAAAACGTGTAGGCATAGCCCGTCAAACCTTTCGTGAAGTTGAAGGCTTCAAAAGCCTTTCCAGTCGCCTCGGTGATGCACTGGGTGGCATTCATGGAAATGCCGTTCTCATCTTCGTACAACCGCATATTCGGCGATACCAGGGCCAGGGGAGTGATCGCGCTCGGGCAGTTGACCCCGGCACACGAGACTTCGGGTTCCGCATAGCCCTGTTGCACGACAAACAGCACCGAAGTCCAATCCTCCGGGACGTTCCCATTGAGTTCATGCGCCATCATAACGTGAACGCCCCCGTCCGCAATCACCTCGGCAGCATCCCCATCGAGAACGAACGGCTTGTCCATCCCGCAAGCATGCTCGGAGAATTTTATGATTCCCGTACGTTCATCAATCTCGTAGGCTGCCTGCTCGCAGACGCCGTACGGAAGGTTGACCTTAGCCTGGATTCCACCGATCCTCTCGAGGTTCTTTTTCTGCTTCTCGTAGATTTTATCCCACTTGTTTATGATCTCCTGCTGTTCCATTTGCCTTCTCATCACTTCGCCAAGTTCGGTCTCCAACTCCTTCACGTAATCGGAAACATCTGCCTTGTACAGGGCTTCCAGTCCTTCGAGCTTCTCCTTATGCAGAAGAACCTTCGACCCACCAAGAGTAAGAGTCTCATCGAGACCAAGCGTAATATTTTTGAAGGTGCTGAGCATCTTTATGGCTTTGGCGGAATCAAAAGCCTGGTCAAGGTACATATTCGCATTTTTAAGAATGTTCCCTTTGTCCTGGATTTTCTTCCGGATATCGGAGGCGTCTTCCCCCAACTGAATATAGGTTTCGACCGCATTCCTTTTCAGGAGGCCGTAATAGCTGGCGACCTCCGAAAAGTCGTTGAAGAACCCCTGTCCGACGCGGTAGGCCCACACGAAAGGCGGATTGAGGCTGAAGGGCTCCCTATCACCCTTCGTGGAATTGGAATATTTACGCTTGTAGACCCCCATTTCGCTCTCATAGAGCGGGACATCCTGAAACGGAACGAATTCGAACTTCTTGATCTGGGCATCGGTGAATCCCATCGGGATCTGATTGATCACCTCGTCTTCCGCGAAGTACCGGGCCGGGGCATACCACTTGTAGGCCTGTGCCCTCAAGGCTTGACTCCGAAGCCATCCTTTCCTCGTACCGAGGGGAGGAACATCCATGAAATTCTTCTCATGACCCGCGAAGACCTGCTTTTTTACCTTTTCGAGAGGGTAGCTGAAAACAACGTCCACGTTCTCCAGCATGTGGTAGCAGCCGTCTTCGGGGTCCTGGAAGATAGGAACATAAGTCAGGTGGGCACGGCGAATCCTTCTCTTTCCCAGAACGGAGATCGCTGTGCTCCGGTTCGTGACATAGAACGTCTTTCTCTCTTCGTGGAGGTATTTTCCAGTCCCGGACTTGTTCACTTCGACGGCGAAGTTTCCGTGCGAGAACGGGGCCGCTCCGACCTTCTCAACGATGTAGTTCCCGTCCGGAAGCATCCGGGCAACGAGCCCGAAGTAAGAGAGAACCTGGGAGATCCTGGAAACGACCGAGTCCCCGTCGCCCAGGATATCCGAAGGAGGCTCGATATCTTTCGCGATTTTCCAGAAATCGCATCCGCTGTCGATGAGGGGGGTTCCTGGAAGCTGGCTGAAAAGCCAGGGAAGGACATCAATGATCTTCCAGGGTTCCCCTTTCTTCGGATTCTCTATCGTCTGGCCATCAAATCCGCCTCCTTTAAGCCTGACGTTGACGGAAGACAGGAGGTATCCGTGCCTCGAGTAGAATTGACGAATATCCGTAAGATGAACTCTGACCGTCCCCGTGTTGTGCGACAGGATGTCGGCTCTGCGGACATCCAGTTCTTCGATTCCACTTTCCGAAATATAGATGTCCCTGAACACCTGGGACTCACTGAGCGGTTTTCCTTCATCGAAGCTTTGCAGCACCAGATCCCCATAAGGAGCGAATCCGGCGGCCTTTGGGACGCGGCCTTTCGGAGTCGACACCGACTGCTCGGATTTCTGGTCCTTCCAAATCTTGAGCGATACCGGTCCCGGCCACACGAATCCGTTGACGCCTCTCCACAGAACATCGTCCGTCTCTATCGAAATTTGCCCGAAATCTTCAAGGTTCAAGTCCACGTAGCCGTATTCGGGGCTAAAACCTTCCGAGCGGCGGAACGCGCACCGCTTGGCTTCCTTGCCCTGGTAGGTGACTTTGTGCGTCAAGATGCCCATAGCGTTAAATCGTCGGAATAGTCCCATCCGCAGGAGGAGATATCACGATGACGTTGGCATGGTCCCCGTGATTCGGATTTCCGATGGGACCGTTGGAAATCCACACTTCCTCGTAAGGCAGAATATAGACACCACGCTCCACGGGAGGCTCCAGGATCGGGAATGATCTCCTCTCCATCGGCCTCTGCCGCTTCATGTTGATGGTCTCCGTGAAGTGCGCGGACGGGGGGGTCAACGAAGACGTATATCCCCTAACTCTTCCGCGAAGACGAACGATGGTTTCTCCCTGTGCGGCCAGATGGAAGATCGGAGGTCTTGGGCCTTTCGCCTGTCCAGCCTGGATGTCGACCAAATACCCGTTTCCCTCTCCGATGACCTCGATGGGGTCTTCCTCGATGGAGATGATGGACGCGCTGCGCCGGGCATCCCACGTCCAGCACACGGAACAGGTGTTCGTTCCGTATTGACGATCAATGGCGAATCTTACGTTCTTTTCCGACGGCTTGAAGCCCATGGCCGCGCTGTAGGCCGCCGCGAAGTTCGATCCCTTCGCCACAACCCTCCATTGCTTCTTTTGAGGATAGCCGTTCTCCCGCTCTTCCTGGATGGAAGCCTCCAGATTTTGAAGGTCGCTCGTATTCCCGAGATTTCCTCCCTGGAGGATGTAAATGCCGAGAGCATAGCGCCAGTGGGAATGCCCGGTGCCGTCCTCCGAGATCGTTTTCATGTAGTTGATCTTCGGAGTTCCGGCGCATTCGGCGGGCTTGAAGTCCCTCCAGACCGTGCCGTCGAGAATAATGCGCACCCGACGCGGGGTAAACTTCAGGATTTCCTTGAATCGATCGTCGATCCCTGAGGCAACAAGCGCTGGAGTTGTTTTTCTGATCTCTCCTTCGACTTCGAGGAACCATTCGACTCCGGCTGTCCTTCCGTTGTCCAGGTCTTGCGTACGCGCCTGAAGATCGAATCTTCCCGGAGTTCCGGAGGTCGGTTCGATGATGGTGAACTCGTCCGCTCCTTCGCCGATCTTTATTTCCCAGCCCATTGATGCACCTATTCGATGTACTGAGATACGTTGTACACGTCTTCATCTACCTTCTTCAATTCTTCCGCCACTCCCTTTCTGAAACGTTCTTCCTGCTCGTCAAAACGCTTCGACCATTCTTCGTCGAATTTTCTAAACCACTCCACGCGTTCTTCCACGGCCTTGATCTCTGCGGACTTGATCCTCTTGAGCTCATCGGCATGGGACTTCACGATACTGACCACTTCCGCGACGGTCTGCATCACGACGGTCACAATGGCAACAGTCGGCCCTCCCATAACCAGTCCGGTGATGGCGGACGTTCCAAGGCGACCCAAGAGCGTCCCTTCGAGCCCGAGGTACTCGCTGATCTCTCCAACAGCATAGCCGGCACCAAATCGGACGGCGGCTCTCGTCAGACGCCGGGTGAGCCTTCTTTCGAGTCGGCTCAGTTCGTTCATGGTGACGGTCATGCGCCCAACCGCTTGGCTCGCCTCTGCTTCGGCCCGGGATGCGCCCACACCGGCATCGCTGACCTGCTCCGGGGTAATCTTGAGCCGAATGTTGAGCTCGTCGTCGGCCATCGGCTATTCCTTCTTCTCCATCAGGGAGCTCTGAATCTTGGATGCCATCTGGAGCAGTTCCTCCGCCTGGAAGCCCTTGGAAAGGCCGGGAGGATCGAAGAATCCGTCGATCCCCGAAGCCGACGACTGGAACAGGGCTTCGGCTTCATCCGCGGCATCCACCAGTTCCGTCAGGTTCTCCATCGCTCCACGATAGGTGGCCTGTCCGGAAGCGAAGGATTGGATGGCCATCTTGAGGGTACGGAAGACCAGTGCGGCCTTCATGAGGCGGACGGAGAACTCGATGACTTCCAGCCTCTTGATGTCCTCGGAGAGTTTATAGTCGGCGGTCTTTCCCTCTGGGGAGGTCACCGACAAGACGCCCTCCGGCTTCCATGTCCACTTCATGCGTCCTCCGAATCATGTCATAGTGACCGAAGCGGCGTAGCTGTCGTCAATCGTCTGCCCGGGATTGACCACGCTGTTGAGACTGACCCGATACCGATGGGCGATCTTCGTGGCGAAATTTCCAGCCTCACTGTTCGTGATGGTGAGGGTCCACTGGTCCCCGATCCTGGGAGAACAGATGTCCAGCATCATGTCGGAAGTGTTCCCCTGAACCGGAAGCGCCGTATTCGCTGTCGTCTTATTGATGGTGAGGTTCACCTGCATCCCCGAGCTTCCTGTCATGGAGACCACCTCCGATCCGGAGGTCCCGTCGAACTGCGCGAGTGCTATGCGGTCGGTGTGCCCGGAATCAAGGAACCATTCAAGCTGCCAGATCGGGGCCGCCCCCATGCGAGTCAGGCGGAGGTAGACCTTTCCCTTGTCCGAATCGGAATCGTAGGGATTGACGACGGACTCCGCCGAAGACAGGGAATCGGGGTCCGTGACAGAGATGGTGTCCAGATCGAGTTGGAGCAGGCTGATCCCGAGGTTCCCGTCCTGGAAGGTCCGTCCCAGGGTGATCGGGTTGTCCCCTTGCAGGTAGGACGTAGTCATGCCCATGGGAAGCAGGGTAGGCGTATGGATGATCGAGAACCCCACGGCCTCGACGGCATCGGACACGCATGCAATGGTGATGACCCCTGCGAGACAGTGGTCCTCTCCCGTAAAGGAGGTCTTGACACACTTCCCGAGGTTCGTGCCCTTGGCCGTGAGCGATCCCTCAGCCACCACGTTCGCCCTGATGGTCTCCGAATCCGCGATCATCGCCGCACGGAGAGCGCCAAGACGCCCCTGGCGCTCCAGAATGGCGATCTGACCATTGGTGAGAGAACTATCGTAGACGTACCGAATGGCTCCCACGGACTTGTCGTTCTCGTTCGTCGTCAGCTCGGCGTCCAGGACGGGGAAGAAATACCCCTCGAATTTGGTCAGAGCCGTTCCATGGAGCCCAGAGACCCCAGGAGTAACCTCATCCTCCTGCACCTGTCCAGCGCTGTCCTTGGCGATCTTTTCCTCTGTCACGGAAGAGGAATAAACAGCGTCCGTAAGGCGCTTGGAGTAGGTGGCGTCCGTTGCCAGGTGGGAGTGCTCCCACAGAACCTCCAGCTTGCGAAGGTTCTTCAGTTCCGCTCCAAGCTGCTTGAACGTGTTGGTATAGTCGATGGCCATGACACAACCTCCCTATCAGGAAAGCGACAAGTCCACAAATTTATCATCGGACGCACGCACCAGCGCACGACCGTTGCACCTGAAAGCAATCCATCCCCTCGCATCATGACCGATGGGATCAGCCGCGAAGTCGGCACAGTAGATCTCCGCCGTGAAGACTGAAGACGGACTTCCGGGAGCCGTCATCGTGAGACGCAGCCTTCTCTTCGTGTCCGCCCTGGCATCATTGAGAACCTGCCAAGTCTCCAGATTCACGACGCCGCCAAATAGGATATTCACATGGGTAAGGCCGCCCTTGTAGACCTCCCATTTGTCGCTCATATACCAGCTGGAAACAGCCTTTTGGTCGATCTCCAGTACCAGATCGGTGTAGTTGATGCTGAGGGCCATTCCGGTCGGATCGAGGATGAGATCCGAATGGCGGACGTTGAACACCCTCTGGTCGGTCGGAGGCGTATGGGCCGCCGGAAGGACCACCTCCACGGGAAGGTTGTTCAGGGGATCGACCTTGACCCGTCCCGCCCCGTAATTCACCTGGATGAGGACCCGCCCCTCCGCCCTCCTGGAGACGATCCGTATGTTGTGGGGGTAGCAGTTCCAGATCCGGACCAGGTTCTGGACGCTGCCTGGCACCCCCAACTCCTCCACCCAGGCCAGGGTGCCCCAGGCCGGGGTACAAGGCTCCAGGGTGAAGGTCCCGCTTCCATAGGCTCCCCAGTTGGACCGAAGCAGAAGCCTCAATGCTTCCGGGGTTGCAAGCATGGTCAGTCTGCCTTTGGGCCGCTCGGGGAGCGGATACCTGGAAGTCTCGTCTTCCGAGTATGGCGTCGTCATCCAGGGCCCGGGAAGGCTCTTTTGGACACTCAGGTCCACGGGAGCCTGCGAGGTCCACAGCCTCATGCAGTCCGCCCCGAGCGTGAAATCGCTGACGATGGAGTTTTCCGCGCTCTGGAGGGCGAAGAACAGGGCTGCCGGACGACGGCGTCGGCGATAGTCTATGCTTCGGGCGGCGCTTTCCAGCGTCTCCGTGAACGTCCTCTGGACTCTGGACTGGGAAAGGAGATCTACCACTTGTTCTCCACCGCCTCGGCCACCAGCGTAAGACGGGCATGCCAGACGTTGCACTCGCCGATCTCGAAGCGATCAATACCCTCGATGGGGATCACGGGAGATGCCTTCTCCGTGTTTGAGAAAACACCGTAGTTCAGTCTCAAGGCGTCGCAAATCCCCTCCACCTGATCCTGGAAGTCCTTCTCTGTCTTGCCCGAGTCCTGGATGCCGAAGTACCCGAACATCCGGAACCGATGGAGGCGGTAGAAACGGAACCATTCATCCGCCTCCACTTCGTTCGTGGAAACGCGAGTGACCATCCAGCCATTCAGGAAATCCGTCCACCCCGCATCCGTCCTGCGGAACAGGCTCTTGAACTTCGCCGCATCACGCCAGAACCTTCTATAGTCGTGGACGACAGAGGCCACAAGCGTCGGATTGGAAGGACACAGGACCGTCTTGATGGACGAGACGATCTCGGATCGGATGGCATCAACCGTCGGGGATGCAGGCATCCTACGTTTCCTTCAGAATCAGAGCGTCTGAAATCTCTACCTGACCTGCATAGGCGTCCCTGGGAGGACGGGTCAGGGGATCCCCGGAATCCCACCAGCGGAGGACTGCCGGGAACGTTCCCGCAAGACCCAGCTTGCCCGTGAAATCTACGGAAAAGACTCCGGAAAGCGCCGTCACGATCACTCCGACGAGGTCGAACAGGGCTTTGACATCCGCATCTTCGATATCCCGTTTCACGACGAGGTAGAGGGTCTTCCCCGTGATGTCGACGGCGGTTTCCGCCCTGTCCACAAGCTGGAACTGGATAGTCGGCGTCGTCCCCTGAACGAGGTTGATGAGGAATCCTGGAGAGATCATCTGAGGCATTCCTAAACTCCTTCGAGTTCGGTCGTCAGAGAATCCTTAACGATCTGGACGTGTTCCCTGGACGCCGAGAAGTCTTCCATCGTCCGTTCAAACATCCGCCCAAGATTGTCCTGGTTCGGGATTGTCAGGCCCTCCCGGGCGATCTTTCTGGCGATCATGAAGGCCACGCCTCTTGCTTCTTTGCCTGTGATGCCGAGCTTTCCATGCACCCATTCCTCGATGGGTCCAGGAGGAGGCCAACTCGATCTCGTTCCTCCGCTTTCGTGCGTCTTGGCGTAGGGGCTGTCATTGTAGATGACCTGGGTCTTGCCCCCGTCTTCTTCCCTGATCTTGGTGTTCTCCCTCAACGTTCCTTTCCACACGGGCGTCATCTCGACTACCCTGTCGAAGACTGGACGGATGGCGCTCCGTGCGGCATTGGCCGCCGCCTCTTCCAGCTTTTGCTGGAATCGCCCAAGCTCGGAACTCGAAATCTCTACTTCTATGTCTCCCATCGGCTAGGCCCATCCCTTGAAGTAGTAGCAGGGCTCCGACTGCTTCTGGAAGTCCACTTCGTCACGGATCAGTTCGTCGTTGATCTTCTTCATCAGGGCATCCGCCACGCCACGCCACTCCTGCTCCTTGGTGCGGTAGTTCACGCTGTCGATGTTCGAAGCCACCGTCTGGGCATAGTAAGCGGCCATGGCGAGTGCCGCATAAGCCGCCGCCAGACGTCCGACAACGCCTTCATGAGAAGAAGGGATGGTGTCGTAACCGTCCAGCATCCCGTTGAGAACATGAGGAGCCGTGTAGGTGAGGCGGAAGGATCCGCTCGGATTGGAGTCCATTTTGTAGAAGAGTCCGGTCTCCTTCCGATAGAGCCTGAAACACTTGGGGCTGTAGTAGGTCGGAGGCGAATTGTCGATGGGGTATTCGAGGGCGACGAACCTTGATCCCGCCGCCCATGAAGAGGGTGCCGGATAGGTTCCCGTGGTGATGGTTGTCACCAGATCGGTCTGAAGGTTCGGAATGCGGCGATTGTACTCGGCAATGGCACTCAGGATGGATTTGTCGCGTACATCGGTCGATGCCGTAATCTGCTCGACCAGCCCGGCCTTGTCCTGGAGTGCGAGATTGTACTGGAGATTAAGATTGGCAAGAGTGACCATCGGATCGCGCTCCTTTCACCACGCGGGACGTGGTCCGGGGCCGCTCGCGTCATCCGCGATCACGCACCCGGACTCTTAAACCGTTGCCCGCTATGCGCCGGGCGTCCGACCGGAGGGCTCCCGTTTCCAGAAGCCCTCCTTCGTCGGTCGTCAAGCGACCGTTTCATTTCCGGGAGCCAAAGGGATCACGTGAAGTGGGTTCATGTCCCTTTGGGCTCCCCACAGGCCCCCCTGATTTTCTACCATTGACACCGATCCAGCCTTCCTAGCATCTTCCTTGGCTCCCTATCAGAGGGCTCCCGTCTCCCGTTGGGAGCCCTCTTTCATAGAGTGCCAAAGCACTCTAAACTACCCCGATTAGGCGATCCCCGCCTTGACGTTCTGGATGTAGCCCTGGGCCTTCGGGAAGTAGGGCTTCAGAACGCTCTGCCAATAGATGCCGAACTCGTACTTCCTCTGCGTGAGGGCCCACTCATATTGTGTGTATTCCTGGAGCGTCTCGATCTCCCAGACGTTCGGGACCTGGTTGTTGGGGTACGGGAGACGCATGACCGGGAGCAGGATCGTCCCGGCGGGCATGTAGGGGTGGGTGAAGATGGGGACCTCGTTCGGGATGCCCTCCGCGAAGGAGGACGCGAACTTGTTGAGGTAGCTCCCCACGAAGATCCCGCCGACCACGTTCTTCTGCCCGTCCTGGAGGACGATGCGGTACGCGAGGTTGCTCGAACCACCGATCAGCTTGGTGATGTCCGCAGCCTGCTGGCTGTTGACCAGGATCATGTCCGGCCCGAGCCGGTACGTGTCCCACATCGCCTGCATCACGTTGTCCAGTTCCGTGATGCCGCCCGCGTTGTCCTTGGTGAGGATCACGTTGTTCTGGTTGACGTACAGGCCGGTCGTGGCTGCCGCCGCGATGCTGCCGATCATGCCCGTGTAGACGGTGGCGTCGCCCGTCTCATCGGTGGCGTTGGCGTCCGCGCCCGCAGTGACCGCCGTAACCGTCGTCCCGTTCGCATAGACGGTCTGGTTGTACTTGTAGGCGTCGCCGTCCTTCTTGATGAACACGTTGTAGGCCGCAGCGCCCTTCACGGCGGCCCAGACGGCAGTGATCTTGTCGTCGCTGCCACCGCCCGCGATCGTGACGAGAATCGAAGCCGTTCCAGCGGATTCGCCTTCCGCCGTGGCCGTGCCCGCAGCCTTCTGGGCCTTGAACACGCCGTCGAGGGTGAGTGCGGAGACCTTGAGGTAGTAGGCCCCGTCCACCAGGGACCCGCCCGAAGCCACTAGCGAGGGAGTGACCGTGGCGGGAGCGCCGATGTCCGTCGCCTGACCGCCGAGGATCACGCGCTCCTCGCCCATCATGCAGGCGTACAACAGGTTGACGGCGGCCGTGGCACGGATGTCCTCGAAGCTCTTGGACCGGGCCAGAGCCTCGAAACCCACGTAGTCATCGAATCCCATCGAGACGAACGTGGAGTACTTCGACTCGGTGCCGGTTGTCAGCGCCGGGTTGCGAGTGTTCTCCGTGGCCCCGGGAGACAGATTCGCGGTGTTGATCCCGTTGATCTGCCTCCAGTTGGTCGCCGACGCGCCCACCGGGGCCGGAATGCGGGGAATCCTGTTGCGCAGGGGGCTGTAGACCGGGAACAGCTTCTTGGAGGGGGCTTCGAGCAGGTACCCCTCAAGCCCCTGGGCGATATTGTAACCGGCCTTCTGGAGAGGCATGGCCGACGGCATCATGCCCTTGGAGAAAGCCTGACGCGCGAGTTGGAGGGTTTCCTCCGTTACTTGCGCGGACGGAAACATGGCGTTCATGGTGCATCCTTCCTAACGTTCCTTCGTCCATCCACCCTCATTTCGGAGAGGGTACGTCCCGACGCCCTCCTAGGCGTTCCTCTTGGCAATGCCTCCGAGATAGGCGCACTTCGCAAGCTCTCTCTGGACCAAATCGCGGGTGAACGGATCCCTCGTCTCCGTTGCGATCTTCTCCAGAGCCGCGACAGCCGCTCCAGCATCGGAGAAACCCGCACCCGCCGCCTTGTCCACGAGCATCACTCCCTGAGGGAGTTCCGTCCGGGCAGGGCCTCCGGGGATGGGGGTCTTTTCGATCTTATCCAGACGTGCGGCGAGTTCGCCGTTCGCCTTGGTCAAGGTCTCGATGGTGGTCGTCAGCTTGTCAAACTTGGCCTTCATCAAGCCCTCGGCCTGGACCGTCTTGAGGCTCATGCTCACTGCCTGGCCACCAGATGCTTCAGCATCCTTCGGCGTGGAGCAGGCTTCCAGTTCCTCCGGCTTCGCAGGCGGAGGCGGGGGCGGCGGCTGCACGGGCGGATGCAAAGGAGGTTCCACAAGCCCTTTGGACACTCCTTCCTTCGCAGCACAGGCCGCGTGGTACGGAACGCCCGCTTCCGCCTCCGCCAGCTTCGTTCCGCACACGGCACAGAAAGCATACTTGTTGGCGGGAGCCGCAGAAGGCTGGGGCTCCAGGGACTCATCGTGCGGATAGGTGTCCACGTGGGGAGGATCGGAAGGGCCAGTCGCCAGAGGCACGTCGGCGGCGGCTGCCGCCTTCGTGGGAGCCTTCGATGCCCCACCCTGGCCGTCCGGAACCTTCACCTCGGTTCCGCCGCTCAGGTTCTTCCCGGCAGGGGACCCCAGGGGGACTACCCCTCCCACCCCGTCGCCCTTGGGCCCTTCCTTGACCTTCGGGATCTCGGGCCCCGGCGGAGCCGTGTCCGCGATCTGATGGATCTGGACCTTATTCGATCCCTGATCACTTCCCTCGGTAACGGCGGTGGTGGCGGTTTTCTTCGACATCTTCATCCCCTCCGAAGTTTTCTTTTCAACAATTATACCCTTGTTCATCAGCCAGACCCGGCCTGCCCCATCCACAAAGGCGTTGGCCTCGAGACCTTGGAAGTCTTTTCCGCAGGGCTCGGCATCCTCAGGCATAAGATCCAGGGCATTCTTGCAGAGGACCTCGCCCGCGGCGGATGCCAGCTTGAACTCCTTGATAAAGGCGTCTGGACAGGCGGGATTGTCTACCAAGGAGAGTTCCCCGAGGATGTAATCGAATACGCGGTTGACCAATTTGCCTTTGTAGTAGTCCGGCCTCTTGGCGCACTGGGGGGCTCCGATGCTGAAGCCGTTGAGGACGCGATCCTGGACGTCGTTCCAGGCAGCCTCCCCTTCCGGGCTCTTGGAAAGGCGGGCTCCGACCCAGACCTGGCGGTTTTCATCGTCGAACTTCACCGAGAGGATCTTCCCCACCGGATTCAACTGGTGCATCGACCGGAGATTCCCAAGCGTCTCTCCATTGCTGTTCTTGGAGAAAAGCTGGGACCATTCGGTAAAGGCCTTTTTGGAGGCTTCGTAGTCTACGATCTCGTTCTGGGTGTCCAGAGCCTCGGATGTGGCAATGCCCCAGATTTCGCGACGGGCATCGTCGATCTTGCGGATCGCAAACCCAAACCGCCTCTGGAGGCCTGATGTCTCCATATGGGAACTATGGCCTCTCCAGAAAGCTCGCGCAAGAGGAATTCGATATCCGACTGCACGGTATGCAGTTGGTCCTTGTAAGGGAAAATCCAGGGTGGTACACTCTGATGAGAGAGCTATGACGAAAGAAAACGCCGAAGATCAGCCTGCATCTCCGGATCCCTCAAAGGATCAGGCCTCTTCCGGATTCTGGTCTCTTTCAGAGGAAGAGATCAAGAAATCGGTGCAGATCCAGAAGGAGGACATCCCTTTCAGGATCCCCAAGGACAGGATAGATCGCTGGAATATAGAAAAGATGCTCTGGGAGACCCAGGAAAAGGGTTCTTGACAAAAACTCCTATCCTCTCTTCTACCCCGGCCAAAGAGGATTCTCTTAGGTCGGGGTTTTTTATCCCAGGCCTTCGATCAGCTCTCCCGATTCTGTGATCCGGTACCCCTTCCGAACCTTCCCGTTGTCCCATCCGATCAGGTAGAAGAGGCAGACGGCGGGGCCTCCGATGTCCTGTCTCATTCTTCTCCCCCAGATCAGGTTCCGGGCGGAGCCGGGGAACGGGTCAGACATGGGACGATCATTCACAGAAAAGACCCCGGTCTGGAGATCCAGCCGAATATTGGTCCGGGAGGGCTCAAGGAAGCATCCAAAGGAATCCAGGAGAATGCCAATCTGGGAAACTGGATCGCTTAGCAACCCCTTGCCTTCGAAGAGGATAGGACCGGTTCTGGCCCACCAGGAAGGGGTCCAGGACCAGTCCATGGAGGCCTCTATGCCTCGTCGTATTCGAACGTGATCGTCTTGACGTCCGTGTTCCCGGCCTCCATGGCAAGGGCACACTGGAGCTGGCACTTGAGGTAGTCCGAATAGCCGGGAGCGGTCAGGATCCCCACCAAGGAGCCGCCGATCCCCAAGTTCGGACCGGAAGGTTCCACGGTCGGGAAAGGGAGACCCGTGATGGCCGCCCGGCCTGGCATGGCATAGGCCGGAGCCGCATACCCGGAAGTCCTCAGGGAGCAGAGAATAGCCTCCCCAGTCTTGAACAGGCCGTATGAGACCCAGACCTTCAGACTCGAGATCCGGTTTGACGTGCCCAGGCTCACCAGACGAAGCCTCCAGTACTTTCCGAAGGAATTGCTTCCGGCTGGAACCGGAGAGGAGGCCGGATTAAGGTTCGGGGCATCCACGATCCCGAAGTTCCCGTTCGTGATCCCATTCGTCACGGTCTGGCCAACCCCGTTCGATTCGCTGATTTCAAGCGTGGCCGCCATGTCTTACCCCTTTCTCCCCGGGGCGACTTCTTTCCCGCCATTCCGGCGTGATTGGAAGGTTCTCCTGATCCGATCACGTACGACGTTTTCCATATCCTGGTCCAGATCATCTTCGTCTTCCCAGTTGAGCTCCTGTTCGATCCCTTCTACTTCGTCCTCGCTAAGGAATTCGGGCTTGAAACCGCGCCTGGGCTTCTTCTCCTCCCCCCTTTTCAAGGCCCAGCGCTCGTACTTGTCCAGCTCGATGTCCCGCATCCTCTTCAGAGCCGTCGCCGATCTGGCGAGAACCGGAGGCATCGCTACCGTCCCACCCTCGGCCACAGGCTGCTGGACCTGAGGCTCCAACAGGACTTCCTCGGGCTTTTTCGGGAAGAGGACGTATCCCGAAGGCGTCGGGTACCCCGGTGGGAGCCCCAGAGGCTTCTTGCCCTCCTCGATCCTCCATTCATCCACCTGCATGACGCCGCACATGACTTTCGCCTTGTTCGACTCCACGATCTTCGCCTGGGTGCGGCCCCTGTCCGTGATCCAGTTCCAGCTCAGCCAGGGCTTCCTCATGTACTTCTTGATGATCTTGTTCATCACCCGCTCGATGTACATCTTGAGGGCCGCCGCTCCACCTTCCGCCTCGACATCCCCCAACTCTTCGGCCACGGAACGGTTGGTCATGCTGATGAACGGAATCGGGCTCACTCCGTAGGCAAAGCAACAGACTCGGGCTACCCATTCATCGAACTTGTTGTGGAGGTTGTAGCTCTCTTCCTCCTTGAATTTCTGGAGCGAGGATCCCTCGGGAGCCCAGAAGATCTTGCTTCGCTGCTGGGCGTTGCCCCGAAGGAGCTCGTCGAAGTACTCCGCAAACTGCTTGATCTTCTCCAGCCCCCACTCCTTCGGCAGGGTGGCGATCCCCGCCGGGGTGTTCCCGTCCGTCCAGGCCGCCAGATTGTACAGCTCGCGCCGGATCCCCTGGTTGATCGTAATGACAAGCTGCTCGGTCGGGGAAAATCCGTAGAACTTGTTAACCCGACGGTTGCCGGGGAGATACATCAGCTCCTCCTGGGTGTACCACGTCTTCGGCACCCCGTAGAGGAACTGTTGATAGGCGGGGTAGGGAGGCATCGGGAGGAAGCCCCGGGTGTCACACAGGACCTTGATGCTCGATCCGTCGATCAGGTCCAGAGAAGCCAGCTTCCCTCCGTAGGTCATGCGCGGATAGATCGTCACGGCATCCGTAACCAGCCGCTCCTCGACCACCTCGTTGAGCCATTCGATCCATTCGTGCTCCCCGTCAGGTTTCTCCAGGAATCTCTTGACCTCGGTAATGTCGGCCTCGTAGCTGTTCCCATCCTCCCTGTTCGTGGACACGATGTCCCATTCGTGCGCCTGAAGAGAGGTCTTGAGGTGCTCGATGATCACCCGGACGATGGTGTACTCGGCCAGCCCCCGAAGCTGGGCGAAGTTGATCGCCTCGGTGCTTCGGGGCGAGATCTGGATGTTGAACCCGGGCGGATACTGCCAGCGACGGGGAGGCGTCCCATCCGGATCCTTCGGAGTGAGAGGCAGGCCACCGGAGAGCCAAGGGTCCTGGCCGACGAAGACCTCCTGGTGCCCCGGCTTCTCCACAGCTCCGACGGGACTAAAGTTATTCGGAGACCGTGGTCGCTGGAGAGCCTGCGTCATGCGCCCCAGGGCGTTACCGATGGATTCCATCAGAGTCATCGCGTCACCTCAGTCAACGGCGTTTTCACCACGGCCTCGGAAAGCTTTCCTGGAGACCGCCCTGCCACGGAAATCTCTTCCCGATTCTTACGAGCAAGCTGGCCGACGTACTCGAACAGGCCCGCTCCCGGCTCCCCGGAGGATTCCAATCCGAAGGCCATCCCATCCTCCATGGCCGCCAGGGCCAAGGCGTCTGCCCGGTCGGGGGAATATCCCAGGCGTTCCCGGGTTCGGCTCTTCTCCTCCAGTTGGATCTGGCCCTTGGAGGTCATCCTGCTCTTCAGAACCGAAAGGTCCCTGGCCAGCCGGGAATCTTGGGGGCTGATCTTGATACGACCCTCCCGGAACCGTTCCCGAAGGCCCCAGAACATCTCGGTTCGGGCGTTGAAGAGGGTCTCCGGGTCCGTGGACCTCTTCCCGAAGTTGATAGCCACGATCTCATGTTTCAATTCGCGGAGACGGTCAGAAACACCACCGTTGTGCGTCCATAGGATTCTACCACTCTTCAGCCTGCAAAAGATGAGCCGCGATGGCGAATTCACAGACAGGTAATAGACATCCCCGATTCTTCTGATGATCTTTTCGAGAGGGAGCGTCCTGGAACATCCATGCCATTCGGCTACGCGCCAGTTGTCAGCCTTCCGTGTGATGATCCTTCCGTCGATCTTCCCGGTGCTTCCTTGCGCACAATGGAGGCGGATGGTTCCATAATGCCCAGTCTTGAAGAGCAACAGTTGAAGGTCATCCCTGAGGAACACACTCGATGTCGAATAGTTCCTAGCACCCTTGTGAAGCAATCCATCCCCCTTCAGGAACTCGTTGAGGAAGATGTTTATCATTTCTGGGGTCGCCAGATGTACTACCTGTGGAGCCCTCTTCCTGTAGACCCCACGCCCATCTCCGGGCGAATAGCAGTTCTCCTTGAGCCAACATACCAACGGCATATTCCAGACCTTGTAGCAGTATTCCCTGCCACCGCTCAGGGTACGATTGAACCTCAGCCCGCATTCCAACAAGGCGGACTCGATGTCTTCATTCCACCGCGAATCCTTCGACTGGGAGATCCCGATGTACTCCTGTCTTCCACTCGTTGCAACAAATCCTTCCGACAGGAACCAGCCCAGGAAACGCATCAATCCGGCCCCAGACATCTTCTGTTCAGGATACGCCTCCTTAACGCCTCCATGCGGCATCTTGATCCGACGGGCTGGAAATAGAAGCTCGGGATGCCTGCCTTCCCATGGAAATTCCACGTCCAGATAGCATTCTCTTCTCGATATGACAGTACACCACGAATTCAATTGCCAGGGCTGTTCCGGACGCGCCTTGTGCGGCACAAGATGGGTGGCGCTGAACTCGTAGCCCCCACTCTCTAGAATCTCCACGCCTTCGCGTTTGTCAACAGAGGCTACGGTCCCCAAGGCAACCTTTCCACGCTCATCCTTCGAGTATATGAGATCGCCCTTCTTGATATCTTCGACTTTCTTCCACCCCGACTCACAAAGCACTTCCGTTCCGGGCACCAGACACCCGAGTCCGGTGTCGTCGATCCTCACCCGCCGGGCCGGGATGCCGCCGTTAATGCGCTTAGCGATCTCCCCCACCGTCTGCATCAGATCCTGGCCTTGGACATCGTGGACGCATCGGAAAACGTCTCCCGTACCCTGGTAGAAGACCGTGTGGTCTCCTCCCTGCCGGGCGATATCACACCCCAGCGTGTTGTTGGAAACTTCGTTGGAAGTCTCATCGGCCTTGAAGGCCTCCTGAGCCCGTTCGATCCATCCCAGGGGGATCAGGGTATCCGCGACGTCCGTGGGGAAGATCCCTTCCACGCGGGCCTGCCACATCGGAGAACCCTCGCTGTAGGTCTGACGGATGTCCTCGATGTACTCTTTCGAGCAGTAGGAGCTCTTCCGGCTGTCCAGCGTGAAGTTCGCGTATTGCCCCCGCTGGGAGGTGAAGGCAGCGTAGAACGGGCTCTCCGGGACAAAGATGGCGTTGCCGATCAACAGGAGCTTGGCGTTCGGAGCCGACAGGAGGGATTCGATGCCGGGCCATATCCTAGGATCGATGCCCTGGGCCTCGGTGACCACGACCAGCACATTCTCGGAGTGAAGACCCTGGAAGCTCGAATCGTCCCTGGCCGTGAACCCGATCATGTAGTTCTTCTCATCCTCGGGATCACGGAGCATGGATTCGACCGGCAGGAGCTGGCCTCCCAGGGGACACCGGGCCTTACGATAGGCCGCCCTGATCTCCCCCCATACGATGTGCTGAACCTGCCGGTCGGTCGGACCCGTCGTCACCACGATCGAGGGCTGATGGACGATCTTGTACCAGAGGGCCAGCCGGGCAGCCAGGAAGTCCTTTCCGCTATTGCGGAGGACCATGAAATCGGCACCGAGGATGCGATGATTGCCGTCCACGGTGAAGCCGTAGTAGTCGCCTTCGCCGAGGTTTTCGATGCTCTTGATCCCTACGTGGGAGGGATTGTGATTCACGAGAACAGATCTCTTGGTCGTCGCCTTCCTCTTGACGTGACAGGGGATCTCGGGAACTCCGCTGATGTAGACACGCCAGTACGTCCCTTCTACATGATGCCCCGTTTTGAAAGTCGTCGAAACGAATTTCGGTCTCATCGTAGCCCGGCCACCCAAGGAACGCACAAGCGTCATGATCTGCTCGCTCAGGGATTTCCGTTTCTGGACCAGATCGTACGCCCCGCTACAACTGGCGCTTCCATCCGTATCGAGCAATCCGGCCAGAAGCTCCAAACGCTGCCCCCGAGATGACGTCATGTAGTCCCTGGGAATATGCTTGTTCTTGAACACACCGAGGGATCTCAGGAGAGCCAGCCACGGATTTGGAAAGTGACTTCCCACCCCGCGCAAACGGCCATTCGTCATCAGCCAGTTGCGTCCATTCTTCATGGGACGGAACTCGCACCCGATGGAATCGGCGTAACGGCTCAACTCGCCGATGATCTCCGGTTCGGTAGCGGCGAAATCCGAGGTGCTCTCACATCCGTCGCCGAGCCATACGCCGAGGAGGTACGGCGGGATGGGCAGATATTTCTTCGAGTACTCGACGCCCACCCTGAAGCCTCCGTGCCTCCGACGCTTCTCCCTGCACCAGGCCATGAAATCCCGTACCGAAATCTCCGCGACGTCACCCGTCTTGTAGACATAGTGACTGGCCATGGCCACCAGGCACAGGACGTGGGATTCATTGTGAACGTACTGAGTGCCGTCGGTGTAGGTGATTCGGTACATGGTCTCGCGGCCCCTGGTCAGACCGTGGACCGTGCGGGGCTTGCCGTCGTCCCCCATCAGGACGTCGCCGCCCCTGATCTCCTCCACGGATTTCTCGGTTCCATCGTACATGAGGAAGCGGGTCCCGAGCCCGAAGCAGGCGTGACCGCTTTTCACGGCAATCTTGCGGTGATAGGGGAACTCCTCGACAAGGGGAATCTGTTGGGCGTCCAGCGTCTCCCCCAGTATCTCCTCGATGAAGTACCGGGGGGAAGCTGTCACCTGACGGATGATGGCCAGGTCTTCCGGCTTGGGCTCGTTCACGGAACTACAATCCTCCCCTCGGAAGACGCACCGATCTGTTGCGCCTGGAGCTTATCCCTCATCTGGCGACCCTGCTCGACGCAGAACGGGCAGAGAGCCAGGAAGTTGGGGCCCTGCCGCTTCACCACGCAGGCGATGAGAGATCCCCGGGACGAATGAAGCGGGCAGACGATGAAGATCCGGCTCGATCCTAGGAAACCTGGGCCTGTTCGCTGATTCCGGGAGCCTCCGGAGATTCCAAAACCACCAGGGGTTCCTTCGGTACCGGGTCTTCTCTCTTGGGACTCTCCTTCCGACCCTGCCATTCCTGAACCCTCCGAGCTATGTCCATCAGCGTCTGTTCCATCCGGTCGTCGTGCTTCTCCACCGGAAGCTGGAACAGGCCTTCGATCTTCGCCAGCCGCTCCAGTTGCTTCCCCGCCGTTTCCAGGGCCAGGGAAATCACCCTGGGATTCACCTTGTCTTTGATGGCCATCAGCTCCTGGATATGCTCCAGGGCCTTGTCCTTCAGCTCGATGATCTCCTGGTAGGTCTTGTTGGCGTGGGCCTTTCGGTCGACCTGGGATTCCAGGATCATGTCCCGGACGTAGGGATCCCTCAGGAGGAGGCTGCCACGCTTCCCGGCACTGGTGGGGGAATATCCGGCATCCCGGGCCGCCTTCGAGGCGTTGCCGTGCACCAGGTAGGAGTCTACGAACCGCTTCTTCCGAAGCACCATGGGAAGGGTGACATACTTCCGCTTGAGACCCGGGGGCTTCTGCTCTTCTGGAGGCCTATTCTCGCCCATAAACAAGAGTATGCAGTCTTAGAGGAGCTGAATCAAGAAGCTCGGGTCTTCTTCCTGGAGGGCTTGTGGCGGGGCTTTCTCCGACTCGGCTCTTCCTGACGTGGCGGGAGATCCCCCAGGCGGGCTTCCCGGGCAGGAGGACAGCTGCCCTCATGCTTCGTTCCGCAGTCCTTCTGGGCGTAATCAAAACAGACGGAACGAAGACAATAGGGGCAGAGGGATATCGTGGACCCCCCACAGACGATGCATCGTTCAGGCATCAGACCTCCGTTTCCTCCGGATCTCCCCGGCCACTTTCTCCATCTCCTTCTTCAACCGGGCCATCTTCTGTATCAGGAAGCCGACTTTCTGGTCATGGTGCCGCCGGATATGCCAGGTCCTCCCGGACTTGGACATGCATTTCTTGCCGCACAGGAGACAAGGGAAGACCACCGGGGAAACTGTCAGGGGGGCTCTCGAGACTACTTCCCCGTTTCTTATCACCGACAGGAAGCATTCTCCACAGTTTCCGCACTGAAGCCGCTGGATTCCCGGATCCGACGCCAGTAGAAAAGTCCGAACAGAGCTACATTTCGGACAGCCTTCTCTCCCACTTCCTACCAAGCCCTCTCCTTCAAAACTACGTGGTCAGGGGTTTCCTCCTGTTCCATTCTTCAACCGCTTCCAGGGAGAATCTCGCCATGGGTCCCGAGGCCGTACAGCCCTTGCAATGGACCCAGTGGATTTGGACGTATTCCATGTACCTGTCCTTCCCCGTCTCGTGGACCATCTCCAGCTCCTGAGAGCCGCAGAAGGGGCAGGGTTTCAGATCCATTTCTGCCTTCGCCCCAGGATCTCCTTCAGACCAC
>Ga0315274_10001858_pt1 | contig 32419 bp, 25 predicted proteins | sample YL17G02_20_MG_FD_203700 | JGI IMG/M metagenome (GOLD analysis project Ga0315274, IMG submission 203700) | Sediment microbial communities from Yellowstone Lake, YNP, Wyoming, USA - YL17G02_20 | ecosystem: Environmental > Aquatic > Freshwater > Lake > Sediment | place: USA: Wyoming | collected...
TCAATGTCGATAATGGTGCCTTTGAGATCGGCTTCCACCGCTTCTTCATGCTGGATGTAGTGTCCAAACACTCTGTATGGCAGCGAGGAACCCCCATTGGAGAAAGGGTTGCTCGGCCATATCTCTTTAGGCCATCAATGGACATTAGGCTCTTACTTGCCCTCCAACCAGCAGGAGTTCATCGACAGGCACAGGTACCAGCTTTAGTTGGCTTCTTCCTTGCCCTACTGTGAGCTTCATCCTCGACACATTCGGACTGTGCTTTCACTTGAAGAGATGCTCATCGGCTCAGACAAACAGCCACACGCGGTCAAGCCACACAATGGAGCCCAACTCGTGACTCGAATGTACGGTGCCTCTCGTGACAATCACCCAGCCAACATCAACACGGAAATGGGTCCAAAAGAGGGTAATGTTGGCCTGCCGGTCGCCCACCGTGAGAGTCCAATCATTCAATCCAATGGCGAGCGCGAATATGCTCAGTATCCTTCCCTTTATCGTGACATTCTCTCCCACTCCTACCCTTCCAGCGTTGATATCCGCGATCGGGGTGGTTCCCAAGGGGTTGTCATGTATGTACGTGCCGATGCAAGCTGTGACTGCCACGACAATAGTGACAAGAGCCGTGAGCTTCCTCCTCGTCATGGGAAGCGCCTCTCGCATACGAATCTTCACCACCACTATACTGGCGTTCTGTGCTAAAGAGGATTTGCAGAGCCGCAATCGGGGACTGGTTCTCTAGGTCATTGGCTTTCTTGATCACTGCCGGTGGGGCCCATCTTCAGCTTGATGACACGCTCGCTAGCAGAAGTCCAGAACCTTTCAATAAGGCGACCTCTGCAAGGTCAACTGTTGATACCCTTTAGCAAGCGAAATGATGAACCGTCCACCGCACAACGATGTGAGTCATCCTCTCTCAGCCAAGTAGAAGGTGCAAGTTGCTATGAACAATCGCTTATCCGCTCACTGTTCCGTACAAGAGCCGAACTAAGACACCTCTTATTACTGAGGAACTGACTGGCGATTCCCCATAATGTGGTGACAGGGAGAAAGAGCTGACCATGAAACGCGAGATAACATGTCCACACTGTGGCAAGAGGAAGGTGACAGTTGTTTCATCTAATGGGGTCTATGAGGAATTGAAGGGCGGATCTTGGTATCCGTTGGCAAAGCAGGTGAGTCCGCTCGAGTGGACTGAAGGATGGGCCAATGGAATAGCTGCAGAATGTAAGTGTGGACGTGTGTTCTTTGTACACGGAATACAGGACGAAGCAGCTCCTCTCAGAGTGGCTGCCAAGCCTGACAGTGGAACCCTGTTTGTCGGATTCTGTGAGAAATGTGGCTCGGCATTCATTGCCCCTGAAGCCGTATGTCCTTGGTGCAAGACGCAGTTCTGAGAGGTCGAGAACATGGAAACAGATAAGGGAATGGAACCCCGGGAGCTGGCTCTGTCTACGAGCATCAGTTTAATCACGGAGACTCTCCTAAAGGACACTCTTGCGAAAGCGCCCCTGTACGAAGTGATATGGAGCGACATGCAGAAGGAATCCAGCTGGAAGCCAGCGCTGTCATTGATTCCGGTTTCCAGAGAATCAAAATTCAAAACCAACGTACATGTCTATCAGCATTTCGAAACACGAGATTCGAGTGTGCCTTTCTACGCCCACTATGAGGGATTCACACCGAGGGACGATACGGTAATAGTGTCAGGAATCGAGGTCGGCACAGTACTTGACTTCCCAATCCCGAGAGGCATCCTCCTTTTTGCCACCAACACAAAATGGCAGCTCCTCGATAACTATGAGGGCGGCGCAAAAACCAAGGACACTCCCATCTGGACTGTTATGAAGAAGGAGATTGACAACCAGAAGGTGTCGAAGCTATTCGAGTCCGTTCGGAATCTCGCTTCGGATTCGCAGTACACTGCCACCATTCGCCTAGGCCCGAGAGGTGTATACAGCCTCTCGTACCCAGCGTACTTCATGTTGGCTCCCCGGGGTAGTCGCACTGTTGCCATGGTAAGCACGTGTGCCGCGCCTCTAGGTGGATTCAAGAAGAAGCTCCCTATTGGGGACGGCTATACGGTCAACTACGAGTTCGGTTTTCCCAGTCCCGGTGTATTCATGAGTGCTGTGAATGTCGTCAAGGAACTGGCTCGAAGAGCAGAGAACGTGAAATGCTTGCAGTGCGGCACTGCAAAGGTTCCCGAGATTGCGAGTGAGCTCATGTTGTACCTGCTATTGGAGTCTGCTAAGAGGACGCATGCTGCTCATAACGAGAGGTTGAGCTTCCAAGATGTCTTTAGCGCAGCTCCGTCTGAAGCAACCAGAGAACTGTTCAGCCTGCTGCCTGAGGGAAAGGAATTGATTGTGGCCGAAGGCAGAGTCACCCGTAAAGAAACGGCGCCCGTTGCGAAGCTACTCAAGTGTCCCAAGTGCGGAGCAGTGTATTCCTACCGCGAAGACCAGATCCTGCCCAGTGGTCAGGTGAAATGTCAGAATTGTCTTGTCGCCTTCGGAGTGGAACCTGGTTGACAAGGAGGAACTTGGAATAGTGACAGAGGTCTCATCAGGCGGTTTGAGAGTACCCCGGGCTGATCGGCCACGAATGCTAAGAATACTCGCGTTCCTCCAAGGGTTGTCTTGTTTGATGACGACTGTAATCGGTCTAATCGTGGGAATGGTAATGCTCTGCTTCTTTGCTCCGATGAGCGTGGTCACAATCGTCTTGGCTTTCGCCTATGCGAAGATTGGCCTAGGGATATCGGGCGGCATGTCAAGGAGAGAGAAAACCATCAGAAAATCCCTTCTTGTCATCAACATCAGATGGATTCTGGTATTGACGGCTTCAATAGCTCTGGCATCCATTTCATCAGGTGTTCTCCTTGGGCATCTTGAAACATTCCAAAGCCTAGTGCAGTACCTTGGCGCGGGGTTGCTGATGCCGGTCCTTATCCTCATAATTCTGAACGACCCACAGGTGAAGTCAGATTTTGTGTAGCGACAATTGTTCTCGGAGTTCCAAGCCCAAGCCAAGCGATTCAGCCAAGGCAGTTGCACATTCTCAAACAGATTCGAGGTCGTGGATATGGAAGACGTAAGAGGCGCTGACTGCATCAAATGTTTTGCACTCCTGATGGCTGCAGTTTTCTTGCTGGTTGCGGTATACTTCTTTGCGCCAATATGGAACCATACAATCACACCTGTTAGCAGTCCTGAAGATTACGCACTCCTTATCATCGGCGTCGTGCTCTGCCTCGTGGGTGCATGTTTCTTCGCAAAGAAGACCATCAACCTCCACCAAGACTGAGTCAAAACGTGCTTCGTTTTCTCTCACAAATCCCATGACCGTTGGAATGTGTCAGGAAGCAGAGATAAACCGGCATGTGCATGCTCAAGCAAGTGCGGAGTGCCCTCATTCTCGCATTGGTTTCAATTCGCCAGCTTGTGAGAATGAATCATGTGCCCCCGATTGCCCGTTGCTTCGGCGTGCGCGTATGATGGTGGCGTCCTTGGTCACGGATGGACCTGTGAACCTTCAAGGTCCTAGAAGCCCCTTGAACTTCTCAAACAGATCCATGGCATGTACCGTCGCATTGCAGTACTTGCACTTGAACGTGGAGCCAGAGTCAGGGCAGTCCAGCATCCCATGGCATGATGGGCACTCGATGGATTGAACGAGGATGCCTTTGTTCTTGAGCTGGGCGAGCAAACTTGTGAAGTCGATTGTCACATGGAACTGTACGCTTTTTCGGGACAGCATAATACTTGACGCCCACTTCCCTGAGGCGTCAATGATGCCATCCATGAGCCCCTCAGAGATCAGCAAGCGGGCCAAATCAACAACCAACGCAATCACACTTTCATCTTGCAGACTCGCTGGAGGCCGGTTCCAAAACCTTGCGGCAAGAGTCCTGACAGATGGGAATCGGGCTATCTCCCGGAGGTCAGCTTCCCCCTTTGGCTTCACGAGGCGGAGCAGTTCCTTCTTGAGTTCTTCAGAAACTTGCTTCCTCTGTATGAGTCCGGATATCCTGCCGCACAATCTTTCAGCGTCGCCCCTATGGCAAGAGTATTTGTAGGTCTTGGCTCCCGCCGCCGTGCTTACATCAATGGCCAAGAACGCTTCTCCACTCAAAGCCCCAGTTATCCCTCGGGATTCAATGCGCACACCTAGGATTTGATCAAAGGGATACGAGTGATGCCTTCGACGCGATGTGTGGAAGAGTCCTGCCGCTTCAAGGAAGACGACCCCTTTCTGTGTCAGGATAACCTCGCCGCCGAGCCACTCTCCGAATGTCGAGCCAAACATGAGCATCGAACCTCCGGCTGAGTCGGTCTGTTTCTCATCAACATTGAGGCCTTGCCTTTCTGACATTCGAAACCCCGTTCGGATACTTTGACTTCTTGTCTGAAAACTGTTTCTCTCAGCTGTAAGGTAGAAATCGCGCGAAGCAGACGATTGATTTCTCTGGACGTATGACCGGAAGTCGTCCAACAGTGAGTCAATCCCGAATCAGTGTTGCCGAGCAGCTTGGTCGCCATCTGCCAAACCGCTTCCTGTCACGTCTGTGAGCGGAATCATGGTCCTTCTGGGACTTGAACACCCACAGGTTGCTCCTCCGGTTGTCCGTCTTGTTTCTGTTGATGTGATGGACCACCTCTCCTGAAAACAACTTGCGACCAAGCTTCTCTCAGCAACATGACGATGTACGGGCTTGCCCGAGTCGACAGACTGTGTGTACCCTACCTTTCCTTGAACCACCTTACCACAGCACACATGTGGGCGGAGGTCACTTTGAATAGAGGGTTGCTAGCTAGACAAATCAACGATCACGCACTTCTAGTTCGCAGGATCAGCACTACTGCATAGCCGTACATGCCGACGATGAGTAATATCATCAGAGGGAAACCTACAACCAGCCCGAGCCATTCCAGGATCTCCCTGAAGTCTGTCGTAATAGGAAGCCCTTCGGCCAGCGCCGCTTGCCATGTGAGGTAGAGCTGATAGATTCCGACAGCAACATACAGTGAGAAAGCCGTGACAGCAATCAAGACAACTGCAATGCAGAAACGACGATCCTCCACGACTTCCGATAGACTAGGTGACATGCATCTAATCTATCAGCGCACTCCTTAATGAAACAACCGGAATGAAATCCGTGACAGGCCCAGTTCTCTCAGGCGCAATCTGGTGTCAAGTATGAGGCCGAATCACAGTCTTCATAGAAGGAAGACCGCCAGAAGTCGCTTGTCTGAAAGATGTGGACTGGTGGATGACGGAGAAGCCTGCCCCTGATTCCGGTGTCAGCTCTCACCCATCTCCAGTGTTAATCTTCGGTGACAACCTTGACCCAGTGAAAGGCAATCGGTCTGGACCATCCCATGACCGTCGACTGGTAGAAGCGGCGAAGAAGAAACGAACGGAGAGCAATGACCAGTTAGCTTACCTGAGTCCTCACCGCCCGGTCTTGGAAAGGAACTGGTCATGGAGCGCCGCCGCCTTCCGAAGTCCTTCCTGAATCTCTGCCTTCTCGCCATTGCGAGCGTTGATTTTGCCCTGCACGTCTTCGTACTGATTGAGGGTCTGGAGAGCTGTCTGCAGACCCTCCACAAAGAACCTGACACCATATGGCATGGGCAAGGTGATAGTGTAGGTCGAGAAGCCCTCGTGGAAGGTCAGGAGGAGCGCCGCACCTGTCTTTGATCGGTTGATGCGCGTCTTCAATCAAGTCACCCTATTGTGGGCGGCAGGCTGAGCCTGCTGCCCGATGTTGAGATGCTGGTCATCGGGAAACAGTCAAGGTTGTCGGGAACGCGCGTCAGTGGCACTAGTCCCGCGTGAGTGTTCTCCTCATGCCTAGACGCGACGAGTGACTATTTGTTCTCCTATCCTCGGAACTGGGGTTGCCCCGCAGCTTCCACTCGTCGAGGTCAACCGCCGATTAGGTTCTTTTCGGTTGGAGAGTTACTCCCTTAGGTAGATTGATATCTCAGCGTGCGGCCTTGGTATCGATAGAGGTCGATGGAAACCGACATTCGGCCTTCTTCTGGCATATAATCTTCCTAACATGCTGGAGCAGTACGTCCGAAGGAACAGACTTCGGCTTCGTGACCTGAGTATTTCCGGGCATGTTCCTCTTGTTGAGAGCCACCCGGTGTTCAACCACCGCGACATAGAGCTGACTTGGACTTGGGTCCATGCGGCCAATCAGATGAATCACATCTAGGTACTATCTTTCCGACCAACGCCATGCACGGGCTGAGTGCTCGAAGTCTTAAGAATCAAGAGTTCCTCTATTATCCCTTGTGTAACCAGCACCTGCAAAGCGTCAACAACCACCTGCCGGGCAATTCCGGTTCTTTGTTCGACGATGTCGATGGCTTCCGACTTCCCGAGTGCTCCACCTGTAGCATCGCCTATGCATTCCTCGAGGGCCTTGAACACCTCATAAGGCTCGCGGCCCAGTGTTTTCTCGAAGAGGCTGGCCACAAGACGACCTATCTCTTCAAGAACAGTCAAGAAGTACGCCATCGTTAGGCTTTCGTCGAGATTGTCAAAGTCGGTTGTTGCCATCTGGATGGCAAAACGACATTTCTCGCACATTTCGCTCAGCTTCTGGCCTGCGCCCGACACTGATGTGGCTTGCTTCAACATGGCCTCCAGCGTCACCTTCTTGGAGCGAATCCATCCTGCCCATTCTTCATTTATGTCGTTTCGCAGTTCCTCATACCCCTTCCTTGTTACCCTCATGGCCTCAGTCATTTCGATGACAAAATCAGACAGCTTCTTCAGCTCCACTTCTCCAATGCGTTGCTGGATGTCTGCAACACTCATGACGAGCGCTGTCTCCCGCTTGCGGTATGGTTCATAGGACTGCGGCAGGAAGACCCTCTTGGCTTGTTTCAATGACTTCTCACTCAGTTTGAAGGCTACATTCATTTCACGTTCTGCTTTTACTGCATTGTCCATCTTGCGCAGAGCAAAGCTGAGATCCCTAAGGCCTTCCTCAAGGGGCTTGAGGTTGAGTCCAACCGACCTCGCAAGGTCCTCAATCCCCATTGGTTTGGTAGGTAGCCTGATACTCGATCGTTGTGAGTCCTTTTCAAACACACTCATGACCCTCTGGACCAGCATGCCGGTTGTGTTGCAGTCGTGAACGTCCAAGGTCGCAACCTGTTGACGGACGTCTCCTTTGAGGGTGTCAATGGGCCGAATGCAGTCTTCAATAGTTCTGACTCGACTCTCGATGATGCTTGCGACTTTCTCCAGTTCTTCCCTTGCCTCTCGGAGCCAGAGAAGCTTGGGATTGAAGAAACACTCCTCAGCCCTGCTGTCGTCGAACATGAACTTCTTCGGTTCCTTTTCGGAAAGCATTCCTTCTATAGGTTCTGCGAGTTTCAGCTTGGCATCTTCGACTATCTGCCCTATTTGAGCAACCTCGAGTATGTCACCATCTTGCACATCAAAGGCTAGCTGCATGCCCGCGATTGCTCTGCTTACTGAATTTAAGACGTCACGTGCCCGCCGAAACATCTCTTGCTCGAGCTTCTCACCCTCTAGATGGGCTGCAGAGTAAAGTGGTTCGAGATGGCTCCGATAGTGTTCGAGTAGGGTGACCAATCTGCGGCAACGGGAAACCACAACCCGCTCTGGAACTGTCTTGTCTTTCAGCAACCCGTCAATGCTCTTGTATTGATCCTCAATGAATGAGCGGAATCTCGAAAAGGGGATAGCTCGTGTTCCTCTCTTCTTGCTCATGAAGATGATACCCCATTTCCTAAGCGCCCTTTTCTGCTCTTCTCTATCCACCTCTTCCGTGAATTCGTCGTAAGCTTTCCTGGCTTCGTCAAAGGCATTGTCCAAGGTGTTCAAAGAGAACCCGTCCTTGATTCTTACTAACGTGCCCTTGTACTCAAGAACGGACAGATAGAGGTCAGCCACAGTGTGGGCATTTGCATAGTTGCGCACTGTCTTGCTTTCAATGTCAGCTTGGCTTAGAGGACCCTCCGCTTTCAGTAATTCCTCAATCATCTTCTCAGGGGGGGATTCTGTGACGGAAAAAACACGACCCCTCTTCTCCAACAGGCCGTTGGCAACAAGGTCCGCAGCTGCGGCTTCTACCTCTCTCTCATCTTTGTCTGGAGTGAAGCTGACAGAAGTCTTCTGACCATAGAGCACGAAGTCTTGGTAATCGTTGTTTGCTTCATAGAACTCTTTCACCTTCATCTCCTTCTCAAGGAAGTTGACGAAGAAACGCATGACCAGCCCGAGATCCCGTGGGCTGGTTGTAGCCTGCAGGATCGGATCACTGATGACGAAGCCGATTTGCTCGTGCTTTCGGACCCAATCCTCAATCCTATCCGCTATACGAAGGTCGAGTTCCAAGATGGATCTCTCGGTTCTCTCTTCGGCCAGTTCGTCGATTGGCACATGGGTGCGTGAAGCCTCAGACATGGCAAGTAGCTTCCGGCAATCGAGGCGATGAATGTGGAAAAACATGGCTCTCTCGACACCCAGCCTGTCTTTTTGCAGTTCTGAAAACTCCTTGAGGTTCCTAGCTTCAGGAGTGACCTCGCCTGTCGTGAAAACAAGCACGACGTGAAGATTAGGGTGCTTAGAGAACAGCCCCTTGATGTATCTAATGTCATCAACATCTACGCAGGGATTCGCCGCATAGATGCCATACTCCAGTCGAGGGTTGCCGGTCGCTGCTTCCACCACTGCAGCATTGATTTCTTCCATACGATGTATGTATCCCTTGAACCGGCTCTTTTTGACTAATAGGTCGGCAAGAAGATGGGCCGAGCCTTTGAAGAGAACGTCGAATTCAGTCTTCACTTTCCGCCAAATATCGAGCCTTCTTCGCTTGTCCTTCACGAACTCTAAACCTGGCGGGACAGGGGTCGGAAAGAGGGAATCCAAGACAGCTGGTGTCCATGTGAAGCATCTACTTTCTCTGTCTGCAATCTTGTTGCAGATCCGTTGGACCTGAACACCTTGCTGTTGACGAACCTGGCCGAATAGTTTCTCGAAAGACTCTCTATTCTCTGGAAAGTAAATCTGCAGTTTCCCGTTTCCATCAATGTGCTCAAGCAGTTTTCTCAAATCCTCTTCTCTATATTCCTCATTCGCTATGGACAGGACGGTTTCTGTTCCAGGAACAGCGAAGATCATGTCGAGCCTCTGCAAAACCTCCTTAAGATTCAGACCCTCTTTCAATGGGTTCAATGTGACTACTCCTCTTGGAAAGCCGAGCTGGGCGAGACTCTGTTCAATGTAGTTGATGGCATTCAACACCCTCTGGTCAGTTCCTGCTGTCTGGCTGTTCGCGGCGAGTTCCGACAAGCAATGAGGCCGAAGGCTCCCAAGGAGGAGTGAGAGAATGGAGAGCGTGTCTTCCTTCAAGGTCGTGTTGCCTAAAGACCGAATGCGGTCCATCAAGGCATCGAGAACCCTTGTTGATACTGCTTCTTCAGTACCTCCATAGGCCGATATCTCCAAGTTCTTCAATGACTCAATCACGAACGAAGGTGATATGACCTTCATTGTATTCTTCTCTATACCTGTTGCCGCAGTGCTACTCGATAACAAGTGTGTATATATCATCACAAGATTGCCCAAGTTACCTTGGGAGATGCGATGAAGGGTCTCGAATATGCCTTGGTCCGAAAAGGGATGTGGCTCGGGAATCTTGTCATCGAAACACCAAGAGGTGAGTTTCTGCAGGAACTGGATGCTCTCATTCAAAGAGATGGGCAATAGCTTGACTTTCGTCAGTCTTCTTGCGAGTCCGCCAAAGATTTCTCCGGTCACTTGATCTCCTGGCAGCTTTAGGTACGCGTCGGGCGTACAAGCAAGCATGATGTGAAGTCGTCCTGCCATCTGCTTGTCCTCGATTGCGTCACCCAATGGAGCGTATTGCTTGTTGAGGACCTCTTTCAGGCCCTCTAGTATGGGCACGAGTTCATGCCGTGCTAGCAGTTCCTCAAACTCGTCTATGAACAGTAAGACCCGTTCATGGCCTTTCAGAAGGAAGCGCATGGCTTTGCCAATGTAATGAATGGCGTCTCTTGAAAGCTTAGGATCCATATCTGAAACGTCGTTTCCATGATTGAAGGTGTCATCATAGATGGCCTGCAGTGCACAGACCAAGAATCTGATTGACTCCCTGGTTTCGCTTCCAAGCGTTGTCTTGGTTTGACTGGAAGAGTAGGCATTTGCTAGGCTTGAGGCCACGCAATGTACGATCCTGATGCCAAGTTCGCGAGTGCGGTTTTCAAGATACCCCTGAAGCAGCTCTGACTTGCCCTCTCCCCAGTCCCCCAAAATCACTTTTAGCAATGGCTCAGATGCTTCTAGTGTAACCTGCAAGAACGCATCAAGCTGATCTGTGACGCTCTCACGACTGGGAAAGGAGTTGTGAGGAAAGCCCTTGAACGGTACTCCTGCATGACTTGGAGTCTTGGAGAAGCGTCTAGTCGTGCTCAATGTCAGAAACCTCTGCGATGCCTTCTACTACTCTGGTGGTTCCCGCGAGGTGTTTCACAGCTCGCTCGTCAGGAACAGACACGAGAAGCGGATAAGGTATGGTGGCCATTTGACCGTGAACAATCATTTCTCCCTTCCCCATACTCGTTAGCTTCTTAGATATCGACTCCGGGAGGCCCCCGGTAACCTGCTGCACATACGACACATCACCTGGAGACACTCTGTGGATTAGGAATGTATTGCACATTGACAGAATTACCGGGTCCACAAACGCTGGTCGTTGCGTAATCAGACATAGCGATAACCCGAACTTTCTCCCTTGCGTGGCGATGGCTGACAGTCTTGCCCTGGCCATGCTTGACCCTACCTTGTACCTCGATGAAGGACAGAAGTTCTGAGCTTCCTCGATCATGAAAAGGAGGTAGCGCATTTCTTTCCTCGTCTTGTATTCGGTGAATCTGTTGAAGAGAAGCGTTGCCAGATAGGCCACTATGATCTGTTTTGTGGGCAAGTCCACTCCCGGTGCGCCGTCTGCTGAGAAGTCAATGACAGCTACTCCTTGCTCCCTCGTAATCCTGTCAACGAAGGTTTCCTCCTGAAGTGGCGATTTTGTCGATAGCAGATGGTACTGTCCCTCTATCTTTTCAGAGAACTTCTCGACAGCTCTCTTGATTGCGTCGCGCGCGGCAGAAGCCAGGATGTCTTTGCCTGTGTCTGACAGTGCGGTTGTAAGAGCTTCAGGTTTCCGAAACAGAACGTTAATACTTCTTGCCCTTCTTCGGAAGTCCTCAAGCACAGTCGCCAAGCCCGCGACCTGAAGTTCAGAGATGGCTTCTTCGCCTTTGTAGAACTGGACAATCAGATCTGCAATGTCACGTGGCGTTATCAGGTCCAGATTAATGCCGAGGGGTTGAATGTAACTGGATGTTGCTTCAGTCATGACGCTGGCTGATGGAAACACAAGTCTTCGGAACCAGCCCGCCACTCCGACCCATGAGCCTTCTGCCTGCCCCGACTGTTTGACCCGATGGAACTCATCAGGATAGTTTGCATAATCCCCATGAGCATCCACGATCATCATTGGGTATGCGACCTTGCGGGTTGAGCTACATCTGATACTCAGAAGTCGCTCAATAAGGACTCCTGTGTCGTAGGACTTGCCACTGCCTGTTATGCCAAATATCCCGAGATGCATTGGTAGTCCTTCGACATTCAACGGCACTGGAACGCGCTGCTTCGTGTAACCCAGAAGAGTGCCAATCCAAACTATCCCGGGCTTATCTTTGCCAACATTGAATATGTCTTCTATATTCTTGGCAGGGTCGATTCCAGACACAGTATCTCCCGGACCCGGTGGAAAGTTGATAGGCCCTGTGCCATGTGTGATATCACAGAGCAGTTCAAGCTTGCATATCTGGTATCTTCTAGCGATGTCGGATGGTATATCAAGACCTTCTCTGCGGGATTCACTCCATGCATCTCCGACCGTGAAGAAATCATTATGTGAAATGACTTCACCAATCCTCGCCAGAATCCTTGCTTCAGGGGAAGTCCTATTCACTATAACCAACATGCCCTCTCTTACTGCACCTCCTTCTGCAGACTTCACCAACTGGCATACTCCATCTGACGTTGTCGAACCACTCAACATGACTCCCACTTGTTGCATTCTACTCCCTTCCCTTCAGAATCTCGACTATCACGGACTCGTCTCCTGGAGCGGCTCTACCTCCAGTCATTATCTCATCCACAAGAACCTCGGCACACCCTTGCCTGATGCTGCACTTCTGGTGGGCCAAGTGCACTGGCAGCGGATACCCCATCCCGGGGTACGTGGTTAAGCTCGCAAGCCGCGCTATTCTGTTCCTTTCCGCGAGGACTGTTGCTTCCTCTGGCGAGCTTCCTGCTTCTCTGCACCAATCGATTCGTACTGGTCTGACGCCTTTCGAAAACTGAAAATAGAACGACCAGATATCAACTCCGGCTCTGCCGTAGGCGAGGCTAGCGGTGGTTTCACTGGTTATCGGCACGTGTAGAGATGCAAGCGGCTCTGAATATCCATACTGCTTTCTTGTCTTGGTGAAAGCATAGGCCAGGAAATGAAGATCGCTACTGAATGACGAACTTATGGCAGAATGGCGGTCACCGATTCTGCTCTTGATATGATTCAACAGGAATCTGTCGCGTGGAGACTTCACGACACCCAGAACAAGCGCTCCATTTCCAATGATTGTCCTAATGGCGTCACACCTGCGGCTCACATAGTCGGAGTTTGACTCCATTGGCGGATCCACGATTGGCCCATCCAGAAACACGACAGTTCTGCGGTCGACATCTTGAGCTATGTCCCAAAGGAGTTCGGTTTCCATGGTGAGCATCCTCATTGAAACCTCGCGGCCGACGGACATCACATCACTGACATGAAGCTCCGCAATTGACGCTCCAACTTGCACTTTCGGACTGGTCTTGAAACCATTGTCAAATACTACACATGCTGCGCTCATGGGCACATAGAGTACGCCTGTGATGCCTTCCACAGGGTAGCTACTGCCGTCTATGCCAACTAGTCGCGTCCCGTCGATGTTGTCACAACCGACGGATACCACCTGTATCAGACCTTGCTCGACAAGCATGGGGGAGATGCTTTCCGCCATGTTGCTCAAGTCACGTGAGTAGTCTCGGACCTCCTTTCCCCTTCTTCTGGCCTCGACTACCAAGTTCCTGAGGGTCTGCGACTCAGTTAGATTGAACTCTGTTTCGCGGCGAAGTCGCTGTATCTCCCTAAGGTTTTCTCCCGAGTGGCTCGTAGCTGTCAATCCCCTTAAGTTGAATCCCCAGGCAGCAGAGAAGTATGGCGGTACCAGGTAGTCAAATCTTCAAGAAAAAGCTTTGGTGGGCCCTCATATAATGCGGGACCTGAAATACCCGATACACTATTAGGCAGCTTAGCAATGTTCTGGCTTCTGAATCTGCCGCTGATGACTCGTGGAACTTGGTGGTAGTCTTGGGAGCGTCGTTCACCAACCAGATTAAGGTGACTGCACGAGGACAGGTGAGAGCAGCGTCGCGCCCGTGCCTTTGGTTGGGTCACTTGCTTGGGGCCAAGCCCGAGCCTTGGCTGCTTTTCCAAGTGCCAGGAATCATCCTGAATGCATATCAGATTCTGCGATTGTCTCAAGCACGCGAGAGCTCTCCACAATCTGTCGTTTCTCCTTTCATGGATGGTCCATTGATGATAGACTCTGGGGGCTACAACCTGATCAAGAATCCTGCCTGTCCGATAACAACCAAGGACCTTGTCGAGGTCTACAGAACCGTGGACGCGGACATTGTTGTATCACTTGATATCCCTCCTCATCCTGGGTTGAGCACCTCTGAGACACAGGCCCGATGGAAGAAAACCAAGAAGAACGCCTTCGAGCTCTCGAGGATTCTAGATGACAGAAAGGTCATGCCGGTAGTCCATGGTTACAGCGAGGATAGTCTGAGGCGCAACTCACGCGAGATTCGTGACCTAGTGGAGGACTCTGGGATGATAGGCTTGGGCGGGTTCGTTCCATTGTTTAAACTGCGCCTCGTGAGGGCACTCCAGCTGGTGAGCTTCCTAAGAAGAGAGTATCCAGACAAGCTGCTGCATGTGTTCGGAGCAGGCAGTGTTTCCACAATGTTGATTCTGACACAGATGGGTGTTGACTCAATGGACACTATCGGCTGGAGAATCAAGGCAGCTTATGGTGCCATACAGTTACCTGGCCAAAGCGACAGATTTGTGAGCCCGAAACTAGACTCTCCGAAATGCCGCAGGGGACTGTCCCCTCAGGAAACTGCGCTTCTTGGGAAATGCGAGTGTCCTGTCTGTCGCGGTCAGTCTTTGAAGGAAAGGCTGAAACGAATGGACAACTCCGTCTCATTCACATTCAACAACCGCGCTATACATAACTGCTGGGTCTTCACACAGGAGCTGATGACAGCTCAAAGAGCGAAAGCCAAAGGAACCTTGCAGGAGTTGCTTGAAGAGAGGATGAGTAGGGGATATTGGGCTCACGCACTGAGAAGTCTGAGAGAATCCGCATGCATTGCCTAGTAGGACGGTTGCCGCAACTGATCAGTGGAGGAGTTGAGTACCACGAGCCCTTCGCATGGACACCTGTCATGTTGGAAGCCGGTCATCGAGCAGTTCATGGATGGGGGAGCCAGTCTCATCAATTCAGACCCATCTGTTCTGATCCGGCTTGCACAGATTGCCCGACGCTACTTCGAGGGTCAGTCATGTGACAAGATTCGCGGACTCCACAGCATAGCATCGGTGGAAGAAGATATACCGGTCCGGAAAGTTGGCGCAATCTACAAGCGGCTATCCATCATTCTGAGGGGTTCGGAAGACGGGGCTGTCAAGACAATGGACCCGGAGGCCTATGCTGCGGTGCTGGCAGCCTCGGGATGGGTTATGTCGGGCGGCAGACGTTTGCTAGACCATCCTGACGTGGTTGCCTTCAGGAAGAGGGTGATGACAAAATACAGGCCACCGAGCAAGTCCAGAATTGCCCTGTTTGTGCCTTGTTCAAAGACAAAGCCCTACAGACATTCACTAACACATAGAGGCATAGATGAGGTAATCAGAGAGGTGGCGACTGCCAGAAACCTTCCATGCTCCATAGTTGATCTGCTCGTCATTTCTGAGCCGATAGGGGTTGTGCCCAGAAGGTGGGATCTTCGCTATCCCGCCATGAATTATAACATGACACTGCCGGCTTGGGTTCCTCTGGACAAGACAAACAACTTGGCGTTGAACGGTGATGCTCGTCTATCGGTTTTCTCTAGGCTAGCAGAGATGGGCCCGCACGCTGCCTCACAATCAGAAACCGCTGTGATAGTTGCTCGCCTTTCCGACATTGTAGCAGAGTTCCTGAAACTGCATTGTCAGGAATATGACGTCCTTTTGGGATATGTTCGCGGCACACACAGATTGGTCCTCAAGAATGCCTGTCAGAAGACAGGGGCCAAGATCGAGATGATCCCCACCAAAGCTGAGATAGCGAGAATAATCAAGAATAACGGAAGGCTCCATTGGACATTCCAGGGCCTGCGAGGTAAGCCTGCCCGCCAGTCACTGGCTCGCCACTTGACACAGTGCATCGACACTCTGCTGTGAAATGAACTAAAGGCGAATCAGTATATCGTTCTCGTGGGCAATCGGGAAGCATCCACTCTTGCCCAGTCTGAAGATGCAGAGCGCCTACTCCAACCAGCTGACGCTTGATGTCAACTCCAAGTCATCCTTCTCGACATGAATGACTCTCTGAGCAATCCGCTGGAACTCATCATCATGAGTGACCAAGATCACTTGTTTGGCAGGACTGATTCTGTACAGGGTTTCTACCAGCTCAGCCCTGCGTTGCTCGTCCAGAAACGCGGTGGGCTCGTCAAGCATCAGAAGGTCGCTACTTGTGAGAGCTCTGGCAAAGCCCATTCTGACAGCCAAACCTGCAAGGACCTGTTCGCCTCCTGATAGTGTGCTCATTGACTCGAGATTGCCAAATCGCGAGATCTGAAGGTCATAGTCCTCGGTTATCCTCACTCGATCGTATTCGTTTGAGCCAATCAGTGTTCTGAAGGTTTCCGATGCGTGCTGTGATGCTTTGCCGATGTCTCTTCTCCTCAAGGGCCTCTGGACTTCTCTATAGAAGTCCTTGACCTTGGCGAGAACGTCCAATCCCTTAGAAGCCTTGTCATGCTCACCCGCGAGCTCTTTGATTTTCTCTGCTGCACTCTCTGACTCTTCAAACATCTCCAATGTCTGAGGTATCTGTTCCTTCGAGAGTGTCCTTACTCTCTCCTGCAAGGAACCAGCCACTTCACTTGCTCTGTTCAGCTCACCCTCGAGTCGTTTGTGCTTTGCTGAGTCATAACGGTTTCTAAGACTGGCGACCTGCTTGCTATCCTCTTGCAGTTGTGCCGCCACTTTGGCAATCCGCTTGGTGAGCGTCATGAGCTGACTGAGATTGCTGACTAGGTCCTTGGTTTGGTCATATTGTTGTTTCAAACCGCGAAGTTGCTTCTCCTTCTGGAGGACCTGAGTTTCAGGTGCAACAACTTCCATTTCCTGAATCTTCTTTGTTAGGTCATCCACTTCCTTTTGTTTCCTGGAGGTTCTGGATGCGTCCCTCAGAAGTCCTCTACACTCAATCCTGAGTTCCTTGAGTGTACCTGTCCACTTCCCAACCGTCTTCAGTTCGTTGTCGAGTCCAGCGATATCAGTCTGCTCTAGGTTGGACTTAGTTCGATTGAGTCTGATCAGAGCATCCTTCAGGCTTCGTTGCTGGCTCTCAATGCTCCTAGTTGCTTCCATCTCCTGCCTATAGTAGATTCTCGATTTTTCCATTCGTTGCTGTGTTGTTTGCAGTTCTTTTGACTTGGTACTCAGAGTAGTAGATAGATGTCTAGCAGTCACCTCCTTTTCTCTAGAAGATGTGAGATCCCTTTTCGCAGCTTCCAAGTCCGTTTCGATTTCTTCCTCAAGCTCTGTTGCGTGTTTCTCGTCCACAATCTGCTTGCATCTTGGACATTTCTTGCCAACGATGCTAGCCAAGTCATCAAAATCCGCCTTCAGCCTCTGGACAAGGTTCTCCTGCTTGCCGAGAGATTTCGAGAGTCCTCGAAGAGCAACTTCGTTTTTCGTAATGCTCCTTGTGGTCCCATTCAGATCTGTTCTGATTCCTGCAGCATCCTTTCTGGCCAGCTCCCTCCATTGCGGGCCCAAACCCGATGCTGCTATTTCCGCGTTCTTCTTGGCCTTGGACTTTAGGTCCGTAATAGCCATCTGAATGCCACGGACCTTCTCCGATTGCCTTTGCTCCTTCTTAATGAGTTGACGAGCAGCGTTGAGTTTGGCTCTGAGCCCTGCTTCACGCTTATTTCCCGACGATATCTCTTCTGTAATTCGCGTTAGCCATTCTCTTTCATGTAGATTGCGTAGCTGCGGCAGAATCCTAAGAACACGAGTTCTTGCTTTGGTCACGGTTGCCTCCAGTTCGCCTACGTCTTTCTCGATGCCAGTTTCCATATTCTGGAGGCCATGAAGCAAGGCAGCTGTCCTAACGAGGAGTTTGTACTCAGAATTGCCCTCAACTAGTTCCTTGACCGTTGAATCTCTCTGTTGGCTTGCCTTTTGAAACAATGAACCGAGGTCTGACGAAGCCAATCGCTCAGGGAAGACGATTCCAGCTCCATTGCGGAGCCTGAGAATACTCTTTCGACACTCGTCTGCTAACCCTTCATCTCGACCAAGGGCCTCCTCAAGCCTGTTGACACTTGAATCCAAATTGCCGATCTTTCTCTCTAGATTCTCCATCTCTCTCCAGCCCGATTGTACGGTTCTGAGATTCTTCTTGGCCTTCAGCAATTCGGCTCTTTTCGATCTGAGTTCTAGCCGCTTGCTGGTCAGGTCCCTCTTCCTTTCTTCGAGCTTGCTGGCAGTCTCTGCCAGCGTGTCAATGACTGTCTTAGACTGTTTGATCTTCGCGGCCAGTAGCTTCTCTAGTTGGGAGCACTTGTGCCAAGCCTCTTCATAATCATAGATGCCCAGTAACTTGTCGAAAAGCTCCTTTCTCTTTCCCGCCTGCATATCTATGATGCTGGCAATCTCGCCCTGACGAACAAACACTGCATCAGAGAAAACCTCCTTCCTTGTCTGTAGGATTCCTGAAACCTCACTAGTCACTCCTGTCTGGGTTCTTGTTTCCCTATCTGGGTAGAGCCTATCTATGATGCGCGCCTCGGGTTGGCCGCCGAGTCTTAGCTTCCGTTCGATCCAGTACTCCCGCCCGTTGTGCTCGAACTCGATCTCAAATTCAGCCATATCTGTGCCGGTTCGTACGAGAGTATCCTTGGTTCTTTCTGGCGCTACGCCGAAAAGCGAATACAGGATTGACTGGAGGATAGTGCTCTTGCCAGACCCGTTGTTTCCTATGACCACGTTCTTGCCAGAAACGAAGCTCACTTCGACTTCCTCGAAAGACTTGACATTCCTGAGTTTCAATGAACGCAGAATCATCTTCCTTCCCTCCTCCTCCGGGTACCGGGTGACCTAGGTTCACTGAAGCTATATAGCAAGCCAAGTATGCTCGACTCCGCCTTAGAATCCAATGACTCTCCGAGTAGCTCTTTCATGTCTTCAGCTAAGGATACCCACCTAGCAGCCTCCTTCTCTGGAACACCCAGCTTCTGGATGAATACTTGCCGCATTAGGTCATTATCGGATAAGTCCTCTCTGATCTCAAGACCGGCATATTCAATCTCAGGCACGATCATAACATGAAGTGCATTCTTGGCCACTTCGACTATGGACCCGACATCTAACGTCCCCTGTGTATCACTGAACTTCGCCTTTATGTCAATCCTCACTATTGCCCCATGCAAGTCCATTTCGGAGAGGGCTGATTTCGCAGCTTCTGTGGCTTCATCAATTGTACATGTGCCGAGCACAAGCTGCCTGCGGATTTTTGGTCTCACTTTGAAATTGAGTCGCCTGACAGACGGTTTAGTCCTACCTCTGGAAATGGGCAGGGAAACGATTGCCACCGAACGTTCCGGTTCATCCCATTCCAACGCAGAAACGTGTTCGGTCGAACCCGTGCAGCAGATTGTTTGAGACCGGTTGAGCCACCACTGATGAAAATGGCCCAAAGCAACGTAGTCAAAGCCATAGGCGTCAAGCACGGATTCGCTAATCTCGGCGGAAGGAACCATGCTATCTAGATACTCATGAGCGAGGAGAACGTTCGGTATTCTTCGATTAGACAGAATCTTCTCTTTCCCCTTTACCATGCTTGCCAATCTGGCTCCGACATCACTTCCGTGATAACCCAGTCCCCACACTCTGACCGTCTTATCCCCATCCAACTTGACCTCAGCAGAATCATCCTCCAAGTATCTGACCAGTCCCAAGTCCTGCAAGACATCGAGTTCATTTGCACCTTGTCTTAGAGTCCATGCGTGAGACGCATCATGATTGCCCCTTGATGCGAATACAGGGATACCTTGTTTTCTGAACACGTCGAAAACTGAAATGGCTTGGCGCTGGTCGATTGGGTATGGACGGGCATGATGGAAGATATCCCCCGGGATTACAACAAAATCGGGTCTCTCTTCCACAATGAGGTTCGCTGCCGTCATAGCAGCTTTGTGGAAATCCTCGACGCGCTCGAACTTCCCGTACTCTCTATAGCCAAGATGGAGGTCGGACATCTGTCCGATTCGCACGATGTCAGCCGCACTCAGTTTCCGTTCCTCCTCTCAAAGCATCTCTCTAGTCATGATTCCTTAAATACATTCCATCACCAGACTTCGGTCCTCGCCCTGATTTGTTGCACAACTTGTCTGGCCTCGTCCGCGATGATTAGTCATCTGATTGGATTCGCAAGTCCAACCACTTCGTACGGAACTCCCTTGCTCCGCGCTTCTTGAGGATTCCATACTCCTTGAGCAGGCATGCTCTGTTGTGCCTGATGACGTCCCCGACCTTTCCAGATTGGAAGGCTCTCACGCAGAGTCTGCCTTCGCCATTGAAGGGGTCATCATACCCCGGCAGTCCCAGTCCCCTCACAACTGCCTCCTTCTTTTCTCCTCTGGTCATCTGAATATCTCTGTCGATGGCCAGTATCTCTCGACCAGAGTTCCAGTAGAAGCAAGCCTCTTCGAATGCTTTGTTGAAAGCATGCAGCGGACCAGTCAGTCTGGACATGAACATGATTGCATTTCTCTGAAAGTCTGCGAGATGCTCCACCCCTTTTGCAGCGAAGATCTGCAGTTTGCCGCCCGCGAGGATTCCGACCGTCGTGATTCTGATATCGCGATAGCGTGCCAGATAGTCTTCCTTGTCCTGAGAGTAGGGCGCTTCACCGAACTCGCCCACGGTCTCAATGTCGATAATGGTGCCTTTGAAATCGGCTTCCACTGCTTCCTCATGCTGAATGTAGTGTCCGAGCACTCTGTATGGCAGCGAGGAACCCCCATTGGAGAAAGGGTTGCTCGGCAATATCTCTTCCGGCCATCATTAGGCACTGTGCTCCCGACGGGCCTCCACGCATCATCAGCTCATCGACAGGCACAGATACAGCTTCTAGGACAGGCATTCGGAACAAAGGCATGGGTAAGACTCGGGTCCGCCCGGCTACCGCCACAACCGCCTCTGCACGACATAAAGAAGAGGGCGGCGCCTCTCTCATCGTCCACTCCTAGTGCTTCCCTTCTTCACAGTCCGGGAAGTCGCTTGCACTATTGTGCCCTACCGACATACATGCGATTGAGTTTTATACAACCTCGACTGAAAGAGGATGGTTGCGGGGAACTCACAGTGGTGGAACTAAGCTTCTTTGGCGGAGTTAACGAGATAGGCGGCAACAAGATACTCCTTCAGGATGGAAAGACTCGAGTCTTCTTGGACTTCGGACTTAGCTTTGGTCTGCAAGGAACGTACTATGACGAATACCTTCAAGCTCGATCATTTGGGACAATTGATGAATACGTGGCATTTGGCCTGCTTCCCGGAATAAAGGGGCTCTATCGGCAGGACCACTTAGTACATACTTCCCCAAAACACGAGTTACTAGACTCCAAGAAAGCCGCCGAGGCTGTCGTGATTAGCCATGCACACATGGATCACGTTGGATTGGTTCCGTACCTACGACCTGACATCCAGCTAGTGGGTTCTGGTACTACACACAACATTCTGTCCTACTTTCAGGAAACAACTGACGGAGATGCTCAGGATTTCTGTGACTGGTACCCATCTTTCAGGCTCATCTCGATGAAACGAGGGGAGGGCATGAAGCGGGCGACCAGCACGGACTTGGAATCTGAGAAGAAGACCCGCGAGTATACCACTCTGCAGAAGGGACGACCACGTCAGCTGGGTGACATCGAGGTCGTCATGTATCCAGTGGACCACAGCCTGCCGGGCTCAGATGCGTATGTCATCACAACGAGTTCAGGCACTATAGCGTATACAGGAGACCTAAGATTCCACGGATACAACTCGGGCACGACTAGAGAGTTCGCAAAGGCTCTTGAGGGCGCGGACGTCAAGGTTCTTCTATGTGAGGGTACGCGTGCAAGCGAGAAACCGGGTTTCACTGAGGAAACACTTGGGAAAGAACTCACACGGGTCTTTGGTAGCACGAAGAAGCTCGTGTTGGTGAACTACTCGGCGCGCGACACAAGCCGACTTCTTACGCTCTCAAAGGCTGCGGCTGCTTGCGGGAGGAGATTGCTGATCAATCCCAAGCAGGCCTACTACCTCAAGGTCCTGCGTGACGGAGGTGAGAAGGTTCTCCCTGCTGAGAATGACGTGGACATCCTGCTGCCGAGAAAGGGTTGGGGTGTCTGGGGCAACTCTGATTATGACGAGAAGAACCAGAAAGAGGACTACACCCGCAGCTACCCAAAGGCTGTGAGAGAACATCTATTTCAACAGTCGAACCTGGTGACTCCCCAGGATGTAGCAGACTCACAGACCGACTATGTGGTCACGTGCAGCTTCTACGAGATTAACCTGCTTCACGACTTGAAGCCTGAAGAGGGCAGTTGCTTCATCTGGTCCCAATCGGAGCCGTATGACGAGGAAACTGTTATCGACTTCAATCGGGTCAAAAACTGGCTCACTCACTTTGGACTGGGAGAACCTCTTCGGTTGCACTGCTCCGGTCACATGTGTGGCGAAGAAATCGAGCAACTGATAGAGAGTACCAATCCGGGGGTGGTTGTGCCGATTCACACTGAGAAGCCGGACCTCTTCAAGAAGTGGCACAAGAACGTGATGGTCGTTCAGCGTAACGGAGTCCTGTCAGTCTAGCAGGAGTCTTTGGAGGGACAGCCGATGGTCAAACAAGCCTACATCACACTGATGGGTAGAAGTCCGTGGGCAGTTGTGAACTCGTTTCATGCCCTTGTGATTGAAACTGACTTCAGACCCGACAGAATTGTCTTCATCTATGAGTCTCAATATTCCAAGGTAATCGAACCCGTCATCAAGGGCTTGGAAACAATCCAACAAACCTTCACCAAACCTCGGATCGAGGGGATTGAGGTGCCTGACTGGGACATGCACGCCGCTGGTGAGCAAACCCGGCTTGTTGTGAAGAAACTTGAGGAGGATGGTGCTGAAGTCGCTCTGAACATCACTGCCGGTAGAAAGGCGCTTGTTGCAGGCACCCTTCTGGGGCTTCTTGGAAGACGTCTTGATTATTTGTACTACCTGACAATCGAAACCACCGGAGATGCGGCCAAGCCGTATCTCATGATACCCAAGCGGATTCAGCAGCTCAGAGAATTGAAGAAAAATGCTGTTTGTACTAGAGATATAGTCCTAGACCCCGGAACGGGATGGGTGGGTATGGAGTTGGCACGAGAGTACCTGATGGTCGTGCTGAACCATGCGTACAAGGAACACGTGAGAATCGTGGTCAAAGCGCCTCTGCTCGATTCGGATATTATTGAATTGGACCCGTTCGAGAGAAAAGTGCACATGCTTACAGACCGGGCGAGATACGATGCGAGTCTGCGTGCGTGTAGGGACATTGACTGGGATCACCCCACCTGCTCCCAGCTTCGCGAATCTCTGTGCTTCTCCGGGATCTTGGAGTATAGAACCGGAAATCAGTTCCGCGAGTTTCTTCTCGAGAGCTACAGAAGGCACCGCGACCCGAGGTCGAGCCTGGGCAAATGGTACCTCTCTTTAGACTCGAACCTGTTCTATGGCGGTGTGGTTTCCTGTCTGGACTTGTTTGAGAGAACGAATCAGATACGCCGCGGTGAGCTATTGTATGTGACATCCGATGGCGTGGTCCAAGAGATTGACCGCAAGGTCGCCAGGAAGTACCCCGCGGAATACCTGCGGGCCGCAAAGGCCGGATGTCAATCTGGAAAAACACGATTGCTGGATGAGTTCCACAATAGAAACACGCTCGAAACAAGAATTGCCAAGATGGCGAGTTCGGAGCTGTCCAAATTGATGAAGTGGCCAACTCACGAACGAGCCGAGTGTGGTGAGCTGCCGATTGACCACGAAGCCGCGGATAGAGTCATTGTGAAGTCTGTAAGCGAGTTTGCAGCCAGGAAAGGGGCAACTGTCACGTTCCTTTCTGCTGAGCCAAACATGGAAAACCACTGTAGGAGCGCCGGGAACTTGGGCTGCTTTGTCCTTGAACCACCTAATGAGATACCTCACACACTTGAGATCACAGACCAAGGGTTCATTGACCTCTTGGTTGCGCTCAGTGTGCTTTATGGCGTGGTCAAGCTCGACAGAATAGGATACCTCTTCGGCGACTACGGAGGAAAAGGCTCTGTAGATTACATGTCAACTGTCAAGGTTGTCTTCGACAACCTACATAGGGCCAAACTCGTTGAAGAGCATATCAACACCTGCAGGAAACTGATTGAACTCGGAATATCGGAATAAATATGTAAGGGAATGGAGGCTGGACTGCGACCAACAAGTCCCCACAGCGACGAGAAACCGGAGCAACCGGAGCTATGGGGTGAATCTGGAGTCCTTGCTTTGCTGGCAGCTCAGATCCTGAACCTACCGATTGTAACTAGTCTTTGGCCTCAGGCAACAAGGCGAGTGCGCTGATTGCACTTGGACAGCGGAAGGTCGGTTTCTAGATGGAAACTCACAGTATATCGAATCCGCATCGACAATCGATTGGAAACATAAAGCATTAATCCCCGGCATATGCAGAGGAGTTGCCGCGCACAGGCGTTCATTGTTCAGGGGGTGTTGATATGTCAACGACCGATCCTCTTCGTGAGCTGAAGTATGAGATGAGTCGAGTCATGGAGAAGCATTCGCTGAACCATGATAACGCATTCACCCTTTGGTTTCTCTTGGCCTATTTGACGGACTCCGAGGATATAGCACTCAAAGCTCTGACAGGGGGCCCGAGAGACAAGAACATCGACGCGATTGTCATCGACAGCAAAGCAAGGCAAGTGGATATTGTCCAATGCAAATACCGTAAGAATACGGGACATAAAGAGCTCAGAAACGATGTCATTGGCTTTGCTCGATTGGCCTCTCTTCCATGGGCGGACAAAGAAACACTCGATGTCTTCTATTCCGATCTAGATTCACGTGTATCAGAGAGATTCAAAGACTCAGTCCGCTATCTGAAGTCGCAAGGCTATGCGTTGAAGCTGTTCTATGTTACAACTGGCAGAGTTGCTGACAAACTGAAACGGGCAGCGGAATCTGAGGTGGAAAACCTGCATGTCAATGCTGCCATCACAGTATTGGACTCTGGCCGGACTCTTGTTGTCTTTGACGATTACATTGACTCGGTGCCATCAGTGCCCCCGATCATTATGCATATCTCTCCAAGGGGTCCCGGCCACCATGAAGGGTATGTGTATCGACATGATCACAGCACAGAAATTGAATCTTGGATTTTTAGCATGTCTGGTCGGGATATCGGAAATCTCTGCAAAGAAGTAGGGCGGCGGCTATTTGCGAGAAACATAAGGGGATACCGGGATAGGAGCCACGTGAATGAATCCATGAAAGATACAATAGATAATGAGCCCCAGAATTTCTGGTATTATAACAACGGCATCACTGTAGTTTGCGATGAAGCAAGATTCGTTCAGAAGGAGGGCGAGGAAACACTGGTTGTTGAAGGTGCTCAGATAATCAATGGCCAGCAGACGACCGTGACCTTGAGCAAATGCGATCCGAATCGGGTTAGTGTTCTTGTGAGGGTCATCAAAATACCTCGCCGCCCTTCAGCAGGCCAAGAATACGAAGACCTCGTGAAGAACATGGTCAAGGCCACCAACACACAGAATAGGATATATGCGTCTGACCTGAAATCGAATGATCGCGTCCAGGTCTATATCGAGAAGGAACTGAGGAAGGCCGGTTACCAGTACATTAGAAAGAGCATGGGCGACGCGGAGAAGCTACAGTGCTATGGACCCAAGACCCGTTACCAGATTGACAAAATCGACATGGCAAAGGCAGTCACAGCTTGTGAGATTGATTCGCACACAGCCAGAACCAAGAAGGACGCCCTCTTTGAGGAATCCTACTATGGCAAGATATTCAAAGAGAAGCCTGTATCCTTCTATCTATCAAGGTACCTCTTGATGAAAAGAGTGTTCGGGCTTGCACATGGCGACCGCAATAGGAGGTATGCAAAGTGGCTAGTGCTTCATCTGGCATGGGAGATCATCGGGAATATGCTCGACTCAAGCAGACTGGAGCGACAGTTTCGCTTTGTTTGTGAACGAGAAGCCAAGAACGCCAGAGTATTGGCTCCGCTAGAGAAGAGCATAGTACTCATTTTCAAATCCGCCCAAGCCTTCTACACAAGAAACAGTCATTCAGGAGATGACGTCTATGACCTACCCACTTTCTTCAAGCGCTCGAAGCTCGATTCTCCTTTTCGTAGCTATTGGTATTCGCGAATCAACCCCCACCGGGCGAGATTCGTACAGAGCATTCAGCAATTCGAAACAAGACTGGAATCACTGGACATGGAATAAGCAGACCTTGCTTCGGAGTGCCAGATCCATGGGTCATTTCCGTGGTGCGCTGGTTTGCACTGTATTCAACATGACGTTGTTGCGGCATCGTAGCGTTCATTGCCCTTCACGAGATGTCAGCCGGTTCGGCATGTAGATTCAATAGCGAACGTGGTGTCGCTCCTCTGTTGACCAACTTCTCGATGGTCGTCAGATCTCAAGCGCAGTCAGCCAAACCGAACAGATTAAAGACAAGCATTCCCTTGATCAAGGATATTCCTGAAGTCGCCGCCGCGAAGCTCTACACTGACTTCTCATCTTCTCTGGCGAATGTCTTAAATCTGGCTTCGCGTCAAGAAAACAGAGGAAGGAGTTCCAGCATGGCAGTACTGATAAGTGATGACGAGTTCGAATCGAAGGTCCACCGAGAGGTTACAAAACTTGGGGGTCCAACTTCAGGCTTCCCTCGTTGGTACCTGACTGATCTGGTTGGGCTCAGAGGGGCGAACGTGGATTCTGCCCTTTGCGATCCGACGAAAGATCTCGGCTTGGATGCATTCTATGCCGATGAGGAGTTCTTCTATCTCCTACAGTTCAAGTATCATCATCCTGCTCCTGGATCGATTGTTAGCAAGGCTTCAGACAATGCTCTAAACCAGCTGAGGAACTGCTGGGGTGTCGTTTCTGACCTCAAAAAGGCGACGCAGATGTGGAACGAGGGAGCTATACGAGAAACGCTTCTCAGCGCAGCAAAATCGTTCAATCTCTATGTCTTGAATGACGTTAAGAAAGTCAAGATGGTCGTTGTTGAGTTCACGAAGGGGGACACCGCCGATGCTGAAGACTGGTATGCTGATCTTTGCATGGATCTCGTTGGCAATGAGCATTTCGCTGATACTCCGGTCATTGTAAGCAACTTCCACACAATGCTAAACACTTGGATGCAGAACTACGTTCCATCCAGCAGAATAGAGGCAGTACATACTCTTCCTTACCTAGCAGACCAAGGCGTGATCGAATACGTCCCGACTGGCGGCGTTAGCCCTACCAAATATAAAATCGGTTCAGGTGGCATGATTGACGGAACATCGGTTGTTGTGAACGTGAAAGGGATAGACTTGGCCTTGTTGTATGAGCAGCGAGACGTGAGGGACCGCCTTTTCGACCCGAATGTCCGGTTTGAGATACCGCAGGGAACCGAGTTCAAGAAAGACATGAAGGAAACAATCGAACAATCCCCGGAGCACTTCTGGCACTACAACAACGGCATTACAGTCTTGTGTAGGGAGTTTGAAGTGACATCGACGGGGGAGCTCAAGATTCTGGCACCCGGTGTCGTCAATGGATGCCAGACCATAAAGCAGCTTCACCGCACTCATCCAACCAAGGGTTTGCAGGTCTTGGTTCGAGTGATGAAATCAAACAACGAAGACCTTGATCGTGACATCGCTCTATACACTAACACGCAGAACCCGGTAACCAGACGCGACTTGATGTCCGGCAGACTCGAGCAGAAGTACTACTCTCGGACTTTCAGAGAGCTAGACAACGCATGGTTTCTGGAGATAAAGAGAGGATCTTGGGGCACCTTGACCCGCCCGGAACAGGAGTCCTACAAGGCACTAGGTCAGGGCAGGCCCAAGAGGATGCTAAGCAACGAGTATGTACTTAGTGCAGCTATTGCATTCTGTCTCCAAGACCCAGTCATTGCCAAGACTGACAAGTCCCGATGGTGGGACAAGAAATACTACGATGAGGTATTCCTAAAGAAGAGAAGTCCCTATGAGCTGATCGCTGCTGCGCTTGTCCAAATGGCTCTTGAAAAGCTGCGCGACGAAACGGACTCGGAAGGGAAACCAGTTCGTCCCCAGATGAGCTACTGTGTGCCTCATCTGAGCGCTCTTGTAAAGATGGCAATTGCTGATAAATACGCAAGCCCAAGCGAAGGGGAATGGAAAAAGGTCTACTCGGCTCTCATGGATCCTACGACGAAGTACCCCAGAGATGACAGCTTCGTGAAGAGCCTATATGACGGCTTTCTTTCCGACTTTCTGGATGAGCTATTTGACCTGCATCGAACGGCTCAGCAGAAGGCCGACCCCACGGTCGATTGGGATCCTGCGACATACTTCAAGAATGCAGCCAACTGGAACAGCACGGCAATTGCCGGATCGTTCTTGCCTTACTACGACAAATTCCTTCAGAAGCGGAAGAAACTTGCAGTACCGAAGCCGAAAGACTACATTCCCTAGGAAACGAAGTTCTGATAGACTGCTCTTCATTGCTCAAGAGTGCTTGAGTCACAAATCCAGAGTATGTTCTCCCTCCCAGACTCCAAAGCACATTTGGCGGCGTCTGCGCAATCCTTCCGCGGTGCGATTTCTGTCTTGTCAGGCAAGAAGAACTGAGCGAAATACTCTTGCCGCCTTGTGTCTGTGTTTCTTGAGAAGCAGATCGCACATTCCTATCGTTTATTCCTAGCGAGGGGGATTATCTTGAGGACCTGCTCTAATGTGAACATGCCCGTTTTCACAAGGAAGAGGGCGGCGAAGAGTTTCGCTCGTCCAGCTCCGCTCTTGATCAATCGATCGCGCTTAGTGTGTTTCTCGTACGCGATGGGCGATCGACTCTCCTCCCAGTCATATCTGTAATTCAAATCCTCGAGAATCCATAGCCATTTGAGGACTAGGAGGAACAATCTTGAATCGATGCCCGACAGCGAGGGAGGATTTCTGATTAGAACATTTCTGCTGTAGACGCCATACAGTATCTGCCAGAACTCCTCACTGACGGTCTTGTTCTCCGCGAAATCCTTTAGCATCCTCTCGAATGTGAACCCAGCCCCGCTCAATGGCGTTCCATTTGAATATGGTTGAACAAGAAAGTCATATAGATTGACCCACCCGTTGCCATCCGGGGGTCGACGATGCTCTACCTTCTTACCCGGATAGACAATGCTCACGAGAGGAGAGGAGTCGTCCAACTCAACATAGAACTCAAGAGGATGCCTCCTTTTCAGCCTATACGGAGCCAAGGCCTGAGCTATTTCAGGGTAAGGAAATGCATAGTTAGTTATCGGCAGGTTCCGGCCCTAGTTCTCTGCACCCCTAGGCTTAAGGACATTGCATGCGATCCAGAGTTCTTCTGACGTGTTCCGCCTGCCACTGTGTCAGTTCATCGAAACCAGATAGTCTGTCCAGACTCTCTCGAGAAACGATGTGTTCTCTGAACGCGCATTCCAAGTGGAACCATCGACCGCCTGCCCTTATTCTCATTTCGTTTTTGGATATTGCCTTACTGCAGGTCGCACAAATGGACCTGCTACTCTTGGCGACCTCTATCTTTGGCTTCTTTCCGGCGATTGCATCGAGCTCCCACGGATCGACATCATAGTCGTAGGAGAACAACCGGCCTATCTCGGGTATCTTTACCTCGTCTGGGATTAGCTCAATGGGAACAAGGAAGACATCGGCCTTGCTGTACTTAGAGTCTTTTCTTTCTAATCGGTCCTTGTTCTCGATTACCCAATCTTTGAACTTGTGCCAGTCCACGACGACTGCATTGTCCATGTTGTAGAACTGGATTAGGATGTCGGCTTCACAGTATTGTCCCCAGCCCTCGATGTGGTCTTCTCTGTCATGCCACCATTCCACGCCAAGGTTTCCCGTTGTGTCCATGACTATATCGAACTTCACCTCCACTTTCCGACCGTCGCCCAGAACAATGTCGTGGTCTTTCTGTATTTCCTTAGGCAACTCTGGCTTGTACCCTGCCTTTTTCAGGAACGCATAGGCCTTCTTGACAGCCAGTTCCCCCGTCTTCTTGTCTTTGGCAAACATTGACATGATAAAATGGATGACTGACATTGTCCTTAAGGCCCAGTATTATCCATTCAATTTAGGCTCCTAGCCCATGTGAGGCTGTCCGATTCTGCGGCATGTTTATCAGGTCCAGCCAAGACAGAGATGCATAGCGGGAAAGCAGGTGCTGCCGTGTACGCCTACTTCAAACTTTTCAACAGCATAAAGGATGAACATGAGGTTGAGCTGGCCCGTCTTGAGCTTGAGAGTCTGGCCGGTGCGGTTGAGCCCGTACGCAATTTCGCTGACGCGCTACGCGAGAAGCCCCTGAAGTCGCTTGTCAATACAACACAAGTCACTTTGAGAGGCGACGAGAGCGACACTGTACGGTTTCAGGACTTCCTCACCCACGAGCTGGCCTACGGAAGAGTGCAGGGATTCGTTACCGAAGACATCAAGCCTCGTGATGTGCCAAGACTGGTACGTAAGCTGGGCTATACGCGGGAGATCTATCTAGTTGATGAGAGGACTTCTTGGAAGACCTTCCTGAAGGCGGTCCTTCCACAGGGGAACGTAGGGCGGAACTGCAATGTGTTCTTCTCGAAGGGCTTAGTGGCCGTAAGGACCATCACAAACCAGTACTTCCTAGAGAACTCTGAATACGTGACGAAGGTGACGCCATCTCTGGAAAGAAGCCAGGTCGCACGCTTTGCAGACAGTCTTTTCGACAATCTCATGCGCCACATCTACAGAATACCCGCCTCAGGCAAGGCTCGCGTGGGCAAGAGATTCTTGGACTATCTCGCGGAACGAGGGGAAGGCTCTCTCTATCTTTCACATGGGTTACATCCCTACAAAGGTAAGTTTCACCCCAAGATGACGAGGGCACTGGTCAATATAGTCCGTCCGGATGACAAGGGCACTATCGTGGACAACTTCGCCGGTAGTGGAACGCTTCTCGTCGAGTCGTGCCTCATGGGCTTCGACAGCTATGGAATTGAGATAAACCCCATGTCTGTGCTCATGGCAAACGCGAAATGCGCCCTCATGAGAGTGAAACTCGGGGATCTTGACGAGGCCGCCAAGAAGTTTCTTGCTGTTCTGCATTCGGAGCTGGAGCTGATGCAGCAGCAAAGTGACGGTCAGGCAACCCTGGAAACAATGGGCTATCCTCCCGAGTCTGCAATCCTTGAGGAGATCAAATCCGTCGCACCTGATGTATACGATGACTTTGCACCCAAACACGTTCTTGAGGAGATTGTGGTCGCGCGCCGCGTCATCGAGGGCGAGTTCGAAGGTGACATCCGCGATCTTCTGCTGCTTGGTTTGGCGATGGCAATCAGCAACCTGAAGGGAAAGAAGAACAAGGATTTCCAGGACCAGATTGGTTCCACCGTTGAGGACATCTACCGGAGATGCTATCTTTTCAACTACCTGAGGGAGGTCCTTCAGTTCGATGTTGGATACGGGACTTCCATCGAAGCCGATGCCAGTGATCTCAGGAATATCTCAGCGTTGAAACGAGCACATGGCAATGTGAACTCACCCCCCTATTCGACTGCTCTCGACTACATCAGGAATGACCTCGCGCAGCTCGCCCTTCTGGGTATGGTGAAGAACGCTGAAGGGCTTAGGGAACTAGAGGCGAAGATGGGCGGGAACCCTCGTGCGGAGTATGACACTGACGCTATGCACGCTAAAGTCACAGAGAACCCCGCGGGACTTCCCGATTATGCTATGGTTCTCATCAGGCTCTTTGAACACTACGGAAAAAGCAACCATGCATATCGCCTCTACGAGTTCTTCGATCTGATCAAACGATCGTTTGGAGAGCAGATGCGCATACTTGAGAAGGGTTCAAAGATTGCGACCGTGATCGGCAACAATCACTTCAAGCTGACTGACGAAGTCGACGCCTTGGGTTCCAGCGGGATCAGGATTGGCGAAGGAATCTGCCCCGTGGAAGTGCACAGTGTCAAGAACAACATGAAACCTCTTGACGTCAAACCGATAACAGGCGAATCGCTTCTCTCGCGGTATAGTGGGACTCTGCCTGTCAAGGTGTCTGTTTCGGGTGCCTCCGCGAGCAGTGCTCAGGATGGAGTGTACGTGGAAGTTGAGAACGAGAGGGTCATCCTGCTTCTAGCAATGATGGTTGGATTCCGACCCTGTATGGTGATCAACAGGTACATCGAGAAGACTCTGAGAGGCAACATCCGCTATGAGTCTATAGTCATAATGGAGAAACCCTAAGAATTGTCGTTCCCAGCTGGCGTGCCACTCTGACTAAGCCGTCTGCTTTTGGGGAATTGGTGGATTGACCAGTGCCAATAGATAAGGGTCAAGAGAGCAGGCACGCATAGGTGTGTGGCCGTCATCAGGTATGCTGCCGCAAACGCAGATATCCAGCATAGGCAGCACACGGCAACGATCCGGGTCAAGGAGCGGGAAGGTAAGATGAACAACTGCATAGCCACTTGTGCATCTGAAACCCGTCTAGAGAAGCAATCCTGACTGCCGCAGGATCTCTATCGACTTCTTGGTTGACAGCGAGATCGGTGTGAGAAAGACCTTCCTGATTGACGAGCTATTGTGACTATCCATTG
>Ga0315274_10001859_pt1 | contig 32414 bp, 52 predicted proteins | sample YL17G02_20_MG_FD_203700 | JGI IMG/M metagenome (GOLD analysis project Ga0315274, IMG submission 203700) | Sediment microbial communities from Yellowstone Lake, YNP, Wyoming, USA - YL17G02_20 | ecosystem: Environmental > Aquatic > Freshwater > Lake > Sediment | place: USA: Wyoming | collected...
GTCCCGGCGACCCCAAACTTTTTTGAGATTTGACCCCCCTATCCCCATCGCCTATCCTCTCGCGTTGTCTTCTCGGAATGGCAGCTGCGACACAACGATCGCAGATTGGCAGGCTCGTCTTTGCCTCCCCGCCGCCTGCTCTCGATATGGTCGACCACGCTTGCCTTTGCTTGCCTGCCTGCCTTGCTGTGATGCCCGAAAGGATCCGCGCACATGGGATGCCCCACCAGGTATTCGGCCCGGAGCCGGCGCCAGCTTGCGTCATAGCCCCGGACAGCAGCCGTACCCCGCAGCCGTTCGTATTGCTTCGCATGCGCCGGGCACTTGCTTCCACGCCCAGCCACAAGCCCAGCACATCCGGGTATCGAGCAGGGTCTCAGGCTTGTCTTGGGCATCAGCGCTTCCTAGGCGTGAGACCGAACTTGACAAGGAACTCGCATACGGCATGCCTCGCCCTTTGCGCCAACACTTCAGCCTCCTTCAAGTGACGCTCCGCATGGGCTAAAGCCCAGCGGCTTCTTGGGGCACGCTCGCCGTAACCGGCCACGTTACGCCCCACGCGCTCCGTCCGAGCGCGAGCAGATTCAGGGCGGCGTTTTCATCGCGGTCCATCGAGAGACCGCAATCGCAACGCACCCAACGATCTGCCAACGTTAGGTTTTCAAAGACCGCCCCGCAGGCCGAGCAAGTCTTGGAGGTGTAGGCTGGAGGTACCGCCACAACCGTCTTCCCGGCCCATGCTGCCTTGAAAGACAGGTGCTTCCGGAAGTAGCCCCAGCCCGCGTCCAGGATGCTCTTTGCCAAGTGCGGGTTCCGTACCATGTTCGGGATTTGCAGGTCCTCGACTGCAATCCGGTCGTAGCGCGAGATAAGGCCGTAGACCAACTTCTTCAGGAAGTCCGTCCTGCGGTTCGCCACATGCTCATGCTGCCGGGCAACGGCTTGGACCGCCTTGCGACGGTTGGCTCCTCCCAACTTCCGGCGCGCATCCCGGCGTTGCAAGATGCGCAAACGGGCTTGCTCTGACCGATACCACTTGGGGTTTTCGATGTGTTCGCCGTCGCTCGTGGTGAACAGACTGGTGATGCCCACATCTATCCCGACCTCGGCCCCGGTCGAGGGCAGAAACTCGGGTTGGGCGTCGCAACTGAAAGAAACGTACCAAGCTCCCGCTTGCCTACGGATGCGGAGGGTCTTGACCTCGCCCCCGACTGGCCGGTGCCAGCGTACTGCAATCCGCCCGATGCCCGTGACCTTCAGCCGCCTTCCGTCCAGGCGGAATCCGTTGCCATACTCTTTCAACCCGAACGAGTCGAAACGGTCGCGCCCGCGGAAGCGAGGATAGCCGGGTTTCTCCCCCGAGTTGATACGACGGAAGAACGCTTGGAAGGCTTTATCCAGATCGCAGGTTGTGACCTGGAGGATGTGCGAGTGCAATCGCGCCGCCCAGGGATTGTCCCGGCGATGGTCTTTGACCTTCCGCAACTGCGCGTACTTGCCGACACTCTCTTGTCGGTCGTTCCACGCGGTCTTGCGCTCCTCCAGGCACGCGTTGTACCAGCGGCGGCACGTCTCAAGCGTCGCTTCCAGCTTGCGCTTTTGGCACTTCGTTGGATAGAGTCGGTAGCGGTAGGTCGCTAGCATCAAGGGCCCTTCTATAGGCTAAAGCCTTCCGAGAAGTCCCGCCTTGTCCCCTCCGGCTAAAGCCGGGGGGCTTGCGGCGGGCTTCAATCGGTCAGCCCACGCCTGACAATACTTGGCGAGCGTATCGTGGTCAGCCTCGCTCAAGAGCCCAGCCTCATGCAGCTGCCGACTCACACGCTTCCACTCGTGCCGAGCCTCACCTGATAGATTGGATGGACAAGCCAGCAAGCTCTTAGTCATCCATTGCTCCCCAAACGAAAACGCCCGGCTCCTCGAATGAGAAGCCGGGCGCTCATCTCCGGCAAAGCCCCCGTCTCCCGTACATGCGGGGGTGCGCAGGTCAGGTTGTCAAGCTATGCTACCATGAAAGTATCAGTTGTAAAGCCACGCCCTGCCTCGCCTTGCCTTGCCCGGCCATGCCTCGCCCCGCCGAGCCCAGCCACGCCCTGCCACGGGTCAATTCGTCCTCAGAAAGATGCCAATGGCCAACCGAAGCTGTTTCAGGCCATCCATGATCTTCGTGTCCGTGTCGTCGATCAATTCACCGTCGAGCAACAGCAGGAGTTGATGGACGTGGAACAGGGGTTCCATGCCAGATAGATGCTCATTGATTTCAGCCTGCTTCTGGTTCAGCAACCGGCCGGCCATGTGGTCGATTGACCGCTTCAGGGGGATCAACCCGCGACGGCCCTCCTGGAGCATGGCAACCGGTTCGTCTTCCCCTGAGTTCGCACGGACGGTCAGCCGCCCGACCCGACCCTGGCGTAGATCGCCGACCTTTTCGACGGTCAGGCATAGGGCGGCCGCGATCTGGTCTTCAGGAATCTTCAACTCCTCGGCACGCAGGATGCAGCGCGTCCGGTCGAAGGTCGTCAGCTGCGAGCCGTGTTTCGCGTTCGACCGGACGGCGTCCAGGAATAGGGCGCGCTCGCTGGGATACGTCTTCACTTCACAATCAATCTCAATTCCGTCATCACCCGAGAACCTGCGCCAAGCATGCCAACGGTGAACGCCATCCACAATGCGGAACGACTTTGCGTCCACCAGGAGTGGGGGAAGTTTTGCCCCCGCTTCCAGGGAGCGGACCATATAGCCGATGTTCTGCTCGTCTACATCCCCCCGCGGATAGAGAGTGCCATCGAACACGAGTTTCTGGGCTTTCACCTTTTGGACCATCGTTTCCTCCATTCTTGCTTCATCCTTGCCTCGCCTCGCCAGGCCATGCCTAGCCTAGCCCCGCCCCGCCGCGCCAAGCCCCGCCGCGCCCCGCCAGTTTGCTACTTAATCAATTCGGCGGTGAACTGCCCATACATGCCTTTCCTTTCGGGGCGGTAGTCTCCAATGCCGACCATCTTGCCTCCGAGGTTCATCACCGTCAATACGTGCTCGGCGGTGATGTAGGTCTCATCGATCTCCAGCGCAATACGGATCGCCCAATCCCGAAACAGTGGCCGCGCCCGCAGAATGCCCTGGCGTACCACAACCGCCCGCTGGACATTCACCTCGTAGGTCTTGATCGGTTTGCTGGTCTTCGCGTCTTCGATCAAACACAGTTCCTCGACAGGGAAAACATTGGCCGAGATCGTATCCGCCGCCGAGTACTTGCCAATCTTCATGCGGCTCTTTGAGGCCGCAGTGATGAGGCAACGTCGAATGCCGATGGCCGGAAAACTATAGCGTCCATCGGCATTGAGATAAAGACCCGCGGCGGCTTCGTCTTTCGGCATCGGAATTTGCTTCGTCTTCATGTCCTTGCCCGAGCCGCCCGTCATGCCGCTTGGGTTGTGTGTGAGCAAGGGCCGATTGCCAATAAGTCGAAAAAGGTACGTGTTTTTACTATCGGTTGCCATCGTATGCTCCTGTCTTCCTAAGATGTTTTCGCTAGTCGATCTGGATAGGAAAAGAGCCTACCCTGCCTCGCCCTGCCTGGCCCAGCCCCGCCTCGCCAGGCCTGGCCACAAGCCGAGGGGCCGGGGATAGATTGACATTCTGCAATCGCTCATGCTGGTGCCCCTGCCCGAACAGGGGCGGCAAAGTCCTCAAGCTGTCGGCCCAGATTCGTTCCTTTCGTTTTGGATTTCCCCGGCCCCTCACTTCGATAACTCCTGCATCCGCAGATCTTGTTTGTGACGATCCACCTCCATCAGAGCGCTTCCAGTGCAGCGACCCGCACTCCAAGCGCCGCAAGATCGGCCTGCAATTGCAGGATCGCCGTTCTCGCCAGAACGATCTTCCCGTCGATATCGGCCAACCTGTCGTCAATGACACCGAGCCTCGCCTTAGCTACAATGATCCTGTCATCCATCTCGTCGGCAAATGCCCGGACATCGGCCAGGACAAGCGACAACTGCTGCGCCGTCTCCTTCAGCGACACAATGAAACGATGGGCCGACTGGACGGCCAATCGATGATCTGTCGGATCGCCAAACGATGGAAACATAGCTGCTACCTCCTCAACTGCCGGACGGCAGGATGAAAATTCTCGTGCGCCATCGGCCCGCAAGTCTGCCCATGCGGATGTTCATGCTTGCGCCGCCAGCAGCGCGCTCAACCTCAGGTCTGCCCGTCTGCCCTTGTAGCAAGCCCTCAACTGCTCACAGAGGTGATCCATGTGCGGCCGCCCGAAGCAATGTACCTTCTCCTGCAACAGAAGTGCCCTGATGCGCTTCCCATCAGCGTCCCTGGTGATGTTGTGCGCAGGGCAGCAGTCAGCCTTGAACTCCTCTGGGTGTGCGTCTACGAAAGCCAGAGCTCTCGGGTTGGCCAGGAAGGATTTGTTGAGGATGTGATGGGAATGCTTCCCCGAACTGCAAGGCCGAATGGAGAACGGTGCCACTTCGCAGCGATTCATGTGGGCTTCTTCTCTGCCAGCCGAGCATCAAGGACCACCGCGAACACCCCGACCTCCCAGGGCTCGCAGCCATCATCCGGATCGTCGCAGTCGCACCACGACGCCAGGTTGCAGTCCCAGTGATCTCCGCGTTCGCACGCATCGCATTTCATGGCTTCTCCTTCCCGGCCTCTGTTGGCCCCTGTGGAGCGAGGGTCGCCAAGTATGCCCAATCCTGATCGCTCAACTCCCCGAACGCACTTCCGGCACCATGATGTGCGATATTGATGGCACGCCCGAACCGCTTCAGCCGCCCGCGGTCGGCTTCCCAGGCGGAGGCGAATCTGTTCGCCACCTCACGCGCCGTCTCAAGCATCATTGAGCCGGGAGGCAGAATAGGCTCGTCCACATCTGCGAACGCGGCGCGCAGCTCGTCCGGCGTCAGCTCGGGCATCTCACTTCTCCTTCCCGGCCTCTTTCGGCCCCGGTGGGGCGAGGGCGGCCCAATAACCCGCGCTTCGCAGGATCCCCGCCCCTTCCTCCCAGTCCAGTCCGTCCTCCGATTGGATTGCAGTCTCGATTGCTTGGCACATCCTAATAAATGTGCGGTTGACCTTGACGGGATTGACCAGCCAACCTATCAACTCGCTGGACAACCAGAAGAGCGCCATGAATAGTGCAACACCGAAAAACTGATGCTCCAACCACAACACGAGAGTACCGATCACAAAGGCGGTGCGGCAAAAGGCCACGCAGGCCAAAGCGATAGACATGCACAGCCTAGCTATGTAGTCGCTCATCGCTCACTCTCCTCCGGCGGCAGGGTAGTCGATATCCTCGTGTTTCCACCCCGGCCGATAGTCATGCTTTGCTAATTGGCCCTCCATCAGTAGAGCGAAGGCCCGGACCTCCGGGCGAAGCCGTTCCAGCGCATCCTTCAATTGCGTCATCATCTCGCCTCCATCTCTCCCTGCCAACGGCACCGGGCCTCGAGCATCTCCTCCAGGCCATCACCGCCCACATGCCACTCCCGCCAGGCTGCACAGTCCGCGCACCAAATGTCGGCCGAGCCGGTGATCAGGTGGCCGCTGAAAAGCCGTAGCCGGTGCACGGAGGCGATATTCACCACCTGGCCAAGGATGTGCTGGCCGGTGGCGCAGCGCCAGGGGTGAAGACCATTCGGAGAGATCTCAGGCATGCCGCCTCCTTCTGGATCGCTGAATGCGGTCCAGCTTGATACCTCGTGGCCACATCATCATGAGATTCGGCCACAGCCGACCTACGATGGCTCGCCGGCGCTCGTGCCTCGACAGTTTGCCGCGCGATGCCCGATCAGAACCACGTTCCTCAGAATGTTGTCCGTGGCATCCGCAAAGATGACGGGCGAATAAAATCCCTCCGCATCGGGCTCACCGAGCACAACCCGAAGACGATCACCTCTGTAGTTATAGACACAAAACTCCTGCCAGAATTCCGGCGTCGTGCGGACCTTGATATACGCATCACCTTCAGGCATGCTGTCTCTCCTTTTCGCGCGTCAGCCGGGCGTAGCGATAGGGCGCGCGCTTCTCGTTATAACGGGGACCCATGAGGCGACCGATGTCGCTCCAGCCCTTGCCCTCGGCCCGGAAACGGAGCAGACACGCATCCCCTCGGTCCGTCCAGAGTCCCTTGGGGTTCCCAGGGCTACCTTTGCCGCCGGCAACCGACAATCGCTCCACGTCCGACCGCAGCACCCACCAGTTGGCCCACCGCCGCGCCGGCAACCTGCCTCGAGCGATCCGGGCGCGGATCGACCCGGAATCCTTCAAACCCACCAGCCGAGCCGCCTGGCCCGCCGTCAGCCATTGATCCGGCCAGCGCTCGCGCGCCAGCTCGACCAGGCGCCGAAGCCGCCGATCCCGGATCCGTTCGGCCTTGAAGTAGATCAAGTTCGCCGGATTGATCAGCCACCGCTCGAAGGTCCTGCGCAGGACCACATGGATGTTGCGGCCGCCCGGCAGGACCCTTCCCGGCAGAATGCCAAGCTCGATCATGTGGATGATGGTCTTTACACACTTGCCCAGGAGATGGGCAACCCGATGCGCCGTGAGCTCGTGCGACTGCTTCGAGGGCGCCGGCCAGCCCTGGCGCTTGTAGAGGATCTTGACAGCGATAGCGGAACGGCCGATCCCGGCGCCGATCGCCTCGAAACTCAAATGGCCGAGATTCTTCCGGACGTACTGTCGTTCCTCCGGCGTCCAGCGATTGGCATTGCCCGTCACCGAAGAGCGTCCAACCTTCCGGCGGAGCACAGCCACCTCTCTCGACTTTTCGGGGAAGCCTCCAGAGAGCACGGAAGGAGCTGTGCCGTTCGCGAGCAACCCCTCGGTCACCGCCAGATCGATCATGCGCTCGATAGATGTCTTACCCATTCCGTCGTCTGCCTTGGGTCTCTCGGGGTCCCGGGGGATCCCCAGCGGCCCCCCGGGGGCGTGCGAGGCGGGCCAGCATCTCCGGTAGCGGACAACCCGTGCACGCGCTCCGCACTTCCACGAGAGAGCATGCCCGACAGGTCTCGTCGGCGGCATGGCGCAGCAGCGACCAGGCCGGCTCCTCCAGATGCGGAAAGCTTTGCTCGCGAATGTCGCAGGCCTGGCAAACCGCCCGGACGGATTGCCTCAGTGAACCCGCGGCGGCCCTGGCCCCCGAGGCGCCGGCGGGGAGATCGCCGCCCAGCATTTCCTGGGCGAGGACAACCGACGGCATGCGTCCTTGCTGCCGGGCCGACTGGACGCGGCGGTCCTTAGCAGCCGTGACCAGGCTCTCCCGAAGCCGGGCACAGGCCGCCAGCGATCCCTTCAGCGTCGCCTGGCGCTTGGCGAGCTCGCGCGCCAGACCCTTACGCGCCTCGACATCCTCGATCGACAGCAGCGCGTCGACGATCCGCGGATCTTTCGTCAGTCGTCCCTCGGCCACCAGCTCCTGGATCTCGGGATCCAGATCCAGCAGGCGCAGCCGGCCGGCGAGGTAGCCCTGCGAATGGCCCAGCTGCCGGGCAAGCTGCTGGCGGGTAAAGCCTTCCTTGTCGATGAGCTTGCGGTAGTGAAGCGCCTCGCTGATCGGATCCTTGGCGAACCAGAGCGTCGAGGTGCGGGCCATCACGAGCAGGATGTCGCGCCGCGACAGGTCGCGGCGGATCTCGCACTTGAGCAGGGGCGGCGCCTCGAGCGAGCGGGCCGCCGCCAGCCGGTAGTTCCCGTCGACCACCAGGAAGTGCGGGCGGTCCCCCGGGACGCCTGGGGCGCCACTCGTAGCAGCCAGGCGGCCGTTGGGCACGATGATCAGCGCCTGCTCGACGCCGCCCATCTCGCGGATCGAGCGCGCCAGCGCCTCGATCTCCTCCGGCCGGTAGAAGCGGCGCGGGTTGTCCGGATGTGGCGCCAGCTGGTCGACCGCGAGGAATACCATCTCAGTCGTCATCGTCCCGCTCCGTTTCCGTGGAAACGCCCGGCGCGAACGAGGCGGCCGCCTCCTCCCAATTCTTGGGGAGCTTGACGCCCAGCGCCTTGGCGATGCCGGCGACGTGCCTGGCGGTCGCCTTCGGTCCCTCCCGCAGGCGGCTGTAGGGCACCACCCGCCCGAGGACCTCCGCCGTCACGGCCAGCCGCAGCGCGTGCAAGCGGGCAGCGGCCCCCTGGGGGCCCCCGGGCGGCAGCCTCAGGTCGCGGGAGAAGACCCCGCGCAGGGCGTGGAAGATCAGCCGCAGCGCTTCGGGCTGGTCGTGGGGAGCGATGGCATCGGCCAGGACGGGAGCGGCGATCTGTCGCAGGAACGCGTTGGCCGCGTCGGCGCGCTGCTCTTCTACCTGCCGCTTGGCCCGCTCGGCCTCCCAGTCATAGCTCGAACTTGAGGGCTGACGCTTCGCGTCCGCTTTCGCTTTCTCGGCGGCCTTGCCGATGCGGATGAGCTCGACCATGTAGGAGCCGGTCCCTGGCCATTCGCTGTACTTCGAGACATGGCCGCGCACGCGCAGGCTCTCGTGCTTCGCCTGCAGCAGCTTCTTCCAGGCAGGATCAAGCCGCCTCCCGCCCGTGCCCGCCCACTCGCCGGGAGCGGTCACGAAGACCTTGCCGTCGCTCGCCTTATCGAAGATGGCGATGCCGAGCTGGTTGGAGATCCGCCGCGTTTCCGAGTCGACCCAGGCCTGCCGCTTACCCTCCCAACAGGGCTTGAAGGCGCAGTAATGCGCGCCGTCGAGGACCTGGTGCAGCTCGCAGGCGGTGCAGGCCGGCGGGGCCACCAAATGCACGATGCGGTCGGCCAGGTCATGGGAGATGCCGAAGAGCTGCACCAGGCCGCCGGCGTCCGTGCCGGCAGTCGCAGCCGCCAGCAGGTCATCGAGATGCTTGATTCCCTTGGCGTCTCCCTCAGGGCCGAGGGCCTCGACCGCGCCAGCCATCGTCGGGACCTTCACTCTGCCCGTGGTCCAGTTCAGCGGCCACAGCCCCTGGCCAGCGACGGGCTCGCCCCCCTTAGGGGATCGGCCATAATCCTGATGCATGACAAACGTCTTTCGCTCCAGGACCTCGGCCACCACCTCGGTAATGCTGTCGCCGGTTTCGTAGCCACCCTTGGCCAACGTCTTGGCGACCGTCTCGACGTCCTGCGGCGCAACCTTCTGCAGCGTCAGGAGCTTCCGGGCCGTGTTCTCCGTGATCTCGCCGGCCGCGACCTGGTCCTGCACCGGCGCCGGCAGATCCAGCAGCCGCATCCGGTTGCGCACGGCCGAATCGCCCAGGCCGAAGAGCGCGCCGATCTCGGCCGACGTCTTGCCGAAGACATCGTGGTACGTCTGCATGGCGCGCGCCTCTTCGATTGGGCTCAGGTTCTTGCGCTCCAGGTTCTCGCGCAGAGCCAACTCGAACAGCATCTCGTCAGAGAGCTCACGGAGCTCGACGGGCATGACATCGAAGTCGCCTGCCCGCTCAACCCGCTCGGCCGACAGCTTCCTGAAGGCCGCCAGCCGCGTGTGCCCGAAAGCCAGCTGGACCCTGCCTTCCTGCGTGGTATGTAGTCGCCCGACGGGCGTCTGCAGCAGGCCGATCTGTGCGATGGACGCCGCCACGCGCGCAATCTGCTCAGGATCTTCTTCCAGGCGGACCTGGAAGGGATTGGCCTCGATATGGTCGAGAGGGACTTGTCGGATCGTCATGGCGGGCTCCCCTACGTACCCTGATCCGGCGTCGGAAGGGCTTTCTCCCAGCGGCGAGGATCCACCTTCAGAGCCGAGATCTTGATGCACGAGAGCGCCGGCGTTCGGGCGAACTTCGAGGCCCGATCCACGGCCAGCACGCAGTGCATCTGGCCCGGCGTGTTGAACTCGTAGACGTCGATTCCGGGAAGGGTGAGGACGGGTCGCTGGATGGTGGCCAATGACGCCGGCGCGTGCCCGATCTCGGAGAAGATAATCACGGTGACCACGAATACAATGAAACATAGACTCAAAAGTCGATTGAACACGATTCCTCCTTGCGCGCTATTCCAGGTCGCGCCGCACCCGATCTTGAGGGCCGGGCCGCTCAGCCAGTAGCCCCGGCGCCGGCGGCCCTCCGGGGGGTCGCGGGGCATTGGCCGCCGGCTTCCCCCCCGGGGGATCGCCCAGCAGGTGCTCGCCGGTGCAGGCCGGATCGTCACAGATGGCGCAGGTCACGCTGCGCGGCCAAACAAACTCCAGCTCTATCGGATCAGGCATCGGGAACCTCTTGCACCATGAATTCGACATGGACAACCTGGCCGGTCTGCTGCGCCAGGATCGCCTCAGCGCGGTTCTGGACATTCGCAATCAACCAGCGCCGGCAGTATTCGTTGGCTGTCGCCACCCGGAGCACCCCGTTCTCGAACCCGGTGGCGGCCGTCGATGCCAGCCAGGTATCCCAGGCCGAACGGCCGATCTCCGACTTCAAGGTTTCCAGAACACGGGGCCAGTGCGAATTCTGCCCTGGGGTATCAGCAGGGGGTGCGAATCCCCGGGCGGAATTCGCACCCATACCCTCAAGTACCTTATATTCCTCAAGAGGAGGAGAATCAGTACTTGGTACTATAAGGTATGGGTGCGAAATGGCTGCGGCGTTTCGCACCCGTGCGAATTCTGCACCCCCGCCAGATGTGGGGGGTACCGTTTCGGCAACCGCCGTCCCCGAGGAGGGGGGTGCGAAATTCGCACCCCATTTGTAAAACGACCCGAGGCAGTAGACATGGCAGCCCCTCGGACCTTCCCCGTGGCCGATGCGGAGCTCGTTGGATTTCTCGAGCGGTCCCAGCTGATCCAGCAAGGTCCTGCGTGAGACACGCGCTTTCTTCGCCAGGTAGTCCAGTGACAGAAACGTTGTGCCGGTCTCACGGTTGATGCTGTCCGCTACCGCCAGCATGATCAGAAGGCGGCTGCCCTCCTGCTCGCTCAGCTCCCACACCATCGTCAGGGCCGTGTTGCTCATGCGTTGGGCTCCCCTGTTTCCTTTGGGGCTGGAAGCGCGCGCAGAATTTGACGACCGTCCTCCTCTGCGCCCATCGCTTGAAGAACGTCAGGGAGTCGTCTAAGCACCTGTCCCTTGCCAACGCTGTCAACATAACCTAATTGTTCGTGGAGGATTCTGCGGTCGGTCGAGGCTATCTCGGCCCCCAAATTCTTTACCCGCGTCTCGTTCTCTGTCGCCCGGCTGACCACATGACGCGCAGCATGTTCTTTTGTTCCAAGGAACCAGCCACGCCAGTCTCCAACCAGATAGACGCGGTCTCGATGAAGTCGCATCTTCTTCGATGCCTTTCTGATGCGCGACCATACCCAGTGAGGCACCTCCCCACCATCAAGCCCGAGCTGCTCCAGAAGTTGCGCCTTGGGAATGGCCCGCGCGGGTTCATTGAGGGCACGAACAATATGGCCGTTGTTGTAGAGATGATTGATGATCTGCCAGGTGAATTCCTCGATTATTTCGGCATTCCATTGTTGCTTGCCCACTTCTCGAACTCCTTTGCTACTGGCTCGAATGCGGCGCGCAGTCTTCTGGCAAAGAAAGCGGCCGCCTCCGGCGAGAACTTTCCCTGGCGCAGAGCCACCAGGACATCTTTCTGGAGAACCTCATTCCACGCCTTCACATAGCTGATGGCCCATGCAACATCAGATGTCGCCCTCTGGTTCTTCGGGGTCGCGGGTTTCTTCTCGCGAGGTTTCCTCGGCTTCTTCGCGGCGGCGATGCCGCGCTCTTCGACCGCCGCACGGGCGGTTTCGGTTTTGGCTTTAAGGCAGCGCTTGGCGATAGCCTCTGCCGCGTCTGTCGTGATTTCTCTGTTGGCAACAGCTCTGGCCGCCTTTGGCGCGTGATCCACGATGAAGTCCGCCCGACCAACAGTGCTTTGCCCAACACCAATCTCGTCCGCCCGCTCTTTCTTCGTCTTCCGAACGTGTACCGAATCGGTATACGATGCGGCACGGGTATTGATGGCGTCTGTCTTGCGTCTCGCCGTTGCGGTTAGCAGCAGCGACTCGGCGATGGCCTTCTCCATGCTGCCGAGATGTCGCCTGACGATGTTCATGGATCGCACGAATGCCACGGGATCATCCCCGCGGTATTCCCGCGTCTTCGGCTCGAGGCCGACTTTCTTCGCGGCACGATAGCGATGCCATCCATCGAGGATCTTGCCTTCATACAGCCAAATGGGTTCAAGTAGACCGCCGCGGATGTCCTCTGCCATCTGATCGAAGTCGTCTGGCGGCATTTCGGGAAGCAGTTTGCACAGCGGATGCGGTTGCAGATTCATCTCATCTCCTTATCGGGAACTGTCGGCGCCAGCATCGCCACCATCAAATGCGGCACCGGCCTGACCAAGAGCAGCTCGTGCAGATCGTTGGGCTCCCACACCAGCGCCGCGAAACTCACAGCCAGGAATCTCTCGCCCACGAAGCGCAGCCGTCGTACCGCGGCCACGCTGATCACCGGGACAAAGGCCAGATCCGACGCCAGCGTGGTCACTCGAACACCATCGCACAGACCGCCAGCGAGCACAGCAAGAGACCCAGCAGGATCACCAAGCAGTAAATCCACGCGACAGATTTCATAATGGCAACTTCCCCTGTTCCATCGGCTTCATCTGGAGCGCGACCAGGCCCCGGTCCTTCTGCGCCGAGATGCGCTGCAGAAGGGACAGGGCCCGGTGATGGTCCTCGTTGAGCGAGGCCTCGAGCTCCTGGGCGTCCGCCGCCAGGAAGTAACCGAGGCCACTGGAGGAGCTGCAGATGAGCGCTCCGGTGTCATCGCTGCGGCGCAGCTCCTCGATGGCTTTTCGAATCACGCGGTCATAGGGATGCGCCGCAGCGTCTTCCGGATTGCCCTCGCCATCAGGGCCGCCGGGAAGCCCGCACCGCACCGTCACCTCGTGCGCCAGCTGCCAGCGCCCGATGGCGGCTGCCCTGCCGACGTGCCCCATCAGCACGCGCAGCACCGTCCCCGCCACGCCTTCAGCAGTGCCACCGTAGGTCCGCTGCACCGGGTCCATGCCCTACCTGCGCTGGCGCTCAACGGCCATGTGAGCTACGCTTCGGAGGCGAGCCCGTCCTCCGGGGGGCGGCAGGCTGTTCCTCGTCATAGCTGCCATTGCGGATCTGGGCCATCAGGTGGCGACGGTCCTCTTGGCGGCCTTCGATCACCAGCAACGCATCGCGGATCCAACACAGCATATCGGTGTCGATGGCCGACAGATCGTCCAGGCCGTTGCGCAGCCAGTAGGGGAGATGGCGTTCCGCTTCGAGCCGTCGCAGGCGCGCGTCCAGATAGAACAGCCCGACGAACAAGGCGCACAGCGCGAAGCCGACTACAAACGAGAGACCGAATAAGGTCACCATAGGCACCCTCCTGAGACGAGACAGAGGACGAGAATCACGAGGGCAATCAGGGCCAGGATGTCGATCACCATCAGCCAACGAATGACTCTTCGCATGTTCATCGGAACTCCCCCGCCAGATCTATGACGCCGGGCCCGGATGGCGCGACGATGACTGCAGAGCTGGGGCTGGGGGCCTGGCCCGTTTTCAAAGCCCCCAGCCCTCTCAGAGGAGAAAGGGGTCCGCCAGTTGCGGAGCCCGCTGTGACCCAGAGGGTGCCGGGTTGCGGGGGACAACCTGGCGGGGGACCTCCGGATCACAGCGCGCGCCGCAAAAGGAGGCGCCGTGCAAGACGCAATCAGCCGGTTCTTATCCAGCCAGCGAAGGCGCTGCTCGCCTTCGACGCTTCAGCAATACGCCTGGTACCTCAATGATCTGCTGGCGTGGCTGCGGGCCGCGGCCCCCGCGGGCTCGACGGCGCCCAGCCCCCAGGGGATCACGGCAGCAACGCTCGACGCCTGGCTGGCCTCTCGACAGCACTGGGCTCCCTCCACGCAGTACCTGGCCATCGTCGCCTGCCGCATGTTTTTCCGTTGGGCGCTGGGCGTTCGGGAGTGCATGGCCGATGATCTGGCCTTGCCGCGGCGCACCACGAAGCCGCAGCGGGCGCTGACCGAGCTGCGCCTTCAGCAGCTGCTCGCTTCCCTCGACACCTCCCGCCCGAAGGGCATTCGGGATCTGTCACTCATCACCCTCCTGGTGGATACCGGACTGCGAGCGGCCGAGGTCGCCTCGCTGCGCATCGACCATGTCAACGTCAACGAGCGCACTTTCACCGTCAGGATCAAGGGAGGGACATGGGCCGATGGCGTCTTCGGCACCTACACCGGCGCCTGCCTGGTCGACTGGTTGGGCATTCGCGGAGATTACGTCCGGCCGACGGTGCAGCAGGTGTACATCGGACTGGGGGGCTTGACGCCGGGCTGCGGCATGACGGTATGCGGTCTGCGTTCGATGTTCCGCGAGCTCGGCCGCAAAGTCGGTTTTCCCATCAGCACGCACGACTTCCGGCGCACCTTTGCCACCCTTTCCCTCAAGGGCGGCGCGCCCACCCGCCTGGTGCAGATCGCGGGACGTTGGAAGGATCTGGCGATGGTGGAGCGGTACTCGCAGAGTCTGACGCCGGCAGATTTTGAGCGCTACAGCCCGGTGAATGCCATCATGGGGATCCGCCCGCCGGTGGATTAGGCGCGGCGACCCGCATCACGCCCAACGTGAGCAGTTGGTTGGAGGTTCGAGTCCTCCGTGGGTCATCTGCAGGCGAAACGTAAACTTTCAGTTGTTAAGGTGCGCTATGACCTGGGCCCTTCACCAAAACGGCTGTGCCACTGGCTGCAATCACAAACAGGTTGCCGGCCAGGGTCATGTAGTCGAGATCCATGCCAATGACGGCATTGGCTCCCAACTCGTGAGCCTTGAACCGGAGGTCATACATTGCGCTCTGGCGAGCCGCGTCAAGTTTCTTTTCGAAGGACGTCGCCCGATCACCCATCAAGTCGGCGAGACTGGCGCTGAATTCAGAGAGGAAACCTGTGCCCAGGACGATCAGAGAGAATACGGGGCCGAAATACTTCTCGATCTCGCATCCCTGCAACAGTGGCGTCGAAGTCACCAGAAGCGCATTCAGCCTAGCCTTCTCCTCCAGTTCAATAGCCGCCCGGGGATTTTCTCTGGGGGATTCACATCGAGCGCATGTGTTCGAGGTCGGGCTATTGTCGAGACCACATTTCCAGCAGTTCCAACGGGTTGGCATTCGATCCTCCTTCTGTCGGGAACGAATAAGGGGGGACGGATTGCTGTCTAGAGTTTGGGCATCCCCCGCTCCCCGTGGGGCGGTGCTCCGGAACCGACTGGCCTGCGTAGACTGATCGGTCCCGGAATGACGGTCGCTACGATAAGAGTAGCGGCTCAGGAGATCCCCCGCACCCGCATTGCTCTGCGAGTCCCCGGGGGATTTCGTTTCCCCTAGCCGCTACCGTCGTTCCCCTCTCTGAACAAAGCGCCGACAGGAACGTCAAGAGCTTGGGAGACTTTCTCTAGCGTATCCAAGGTGACGTTCATGTCATGCCCGGCGGCGAGGCCTTGGGCTGTGGGCCAAGAAAGCTTCGCTTCCCTCATCAGCCACGATGCGGTCAGCCCACGGTCCCTAAGCAGCTGGGGGATCCGAAGTCGGATCCCGGGCGTCATGGTGATCACTTTGCCTCCCGTCTAACGCCAGCATAGCACAGGTGCGGAAACCTGTCAAGTGGGATGTATACACTGGGACTTGACAGGCTATATGTTCTGCTTTATACTGGTGGCAGAGACGAAATCTCTCCGGGCCGGGATCGACAAGCCCGCACAAGCGTTCTAGGGTCCAATAGGGGACACGATGCACTACGACGCCGCACTCGAGTACCGCAAGGCCCGAGAAAACCTCATCAAGCTCTATCGCCTCGAGCTCGCCGCCTGGGACGCAGCCCTTCCCGAGACCCAGATCCGGAACTACGGAACCCACCACGGCCTGATGTTCTCCGGCGACTTCCTGGGCATCGTTGATTTGCTGTCGGCCGACGGCGAAGCGTATGTCGAGTTTCGGAGCGTTCCCGTCCGGCCGGCACGCCGCGAGGCCTATGGCAGGCGGCCGGATGGACAGATCGAGTATGCCGGCTACCTGCTGAGCGCCGTCGCATGGAAAGCCATGCAGGATGACGGCTTCGATGCCGCTTATCACCGCAACCGGAGACGCCGGCCGTGAACGCCATCGACCCCGTGCTGATCGCCACCCGGGAGGACTTCGTCGAACGCCGCAACGAGGTCTGGCGCGAGAACGAGGCGCTGCGTGAGCGCTTGGGCAAAGTGGCGATCTTCCTGGGCTGCGCACAACAGGCGATGGCCCGCGGCGATCCGAAGACCGTCGCCAACTACCTGCGCATGGCGGAGCAGGCCGCCACAGGGAGAGGATCATGACCGAGCGGCGAGCCCAATACGTGGCGGACCGCGTTTCCCGGGAAACGGCCCCAGGGCAAGATTCCGACGGATCTCCATCGCCCCAGGAAGGGTTTGTCGAGACTTTCGACAACCTCCAGAACCGCCTGGAATGGTTCCACGGTAGCAAGATGACCTGGCGCAAGATTGCCGAGCGTTTTCCGGGTGTTTCGGCCGGGACCCTCTGCGATATCGCCAAGGGCCGGGAGCCCAAAGGCGCCGTCATCCGCAAGGCCCTCGGTTTGCCTCCGCTGGTCCGGGTCCAGGCTCCGGCGGGGATCGACGTCCAGCCGGCGAGCCTGATCGTGCACTCCTCGAGGATCTGTGATTGCGGCTGTAACCGAAGCTTCGTCCCTGGCCAGGCCAATCAGAAGCGGATCCGGGGGCATCACCGGCCCCGGCGGAAGGGAGGACCCGATGGTCTATCCTGAGGTGATCGATCGGCGAGTAGATCCCGAAACGGATGAACTGACCCCCGAGGAGCTGGAGACCATCCGTCGCATTGGCGAGGCCTCCCGCACCCGGATCATTGCCATTCTCCGCTCGGTCCCGTAGCGTCGGCCCGGCTCCTGAAACGCAGCCCTGTCTGTTCTAGCCTGTATAGAACACCAGATTAGAGTATTACTAAATAGGCCGTTGTCCCTTGACAATGGGCTATTTAGTATGATAAAATACGGGCAGATAGAGGAGAGCGAAATGGACCGCAAAGCGTATGAGCCGACCCAACGACAGCAGCAGAAATGGGCAGCCCTGGCCCCGGCCGCGATGCCCACGGACGATGAGTTCAAATCCGATTGGGCACGGCACCATCACGGGACGACGCGGGGCTGGGGTCTCGGCAAACGACAGTGGATCATCCAGAACCTGAGCAACCACCGGGAATACCAGCTGGGGCTGTGGCAGGGGCGAGTGGACGCAGCCCGAGGTCTGGACTACCAGGAGCCCCACACGGACGACGAGAATGCGAACGCATTCAACCTGGGCTACCACCGTGGTTACACCAGTTACGCCAGCGACCGCAACGGCTGGGACCAAACCACTCGGCAGCAGTTCGACCAGAAGTATTTGGAGGTGACCCAATGAACGGCCAGCTCTGGGAACCCTGCCCGAAATGCGACACCGAGCCCGTGTGCCTCGATTGCGGTTACTGCCAACGGCACTGCCGCTGCGCAGCCGACGCGGAACAACGGGAGATGGCCCGCCTGATCAACCGGGATCATCCGGGCGAGTTGAGACGACTGATTGAACACCTCGAGAGTGGAGCAAAGGAAAATTGACATGGAAACCACCATCACGCTGCGCACACGCACCCTGGGTTGGGGATACGAGACTCAACCCACCGGGCACGGCACAGACATCGAGATCCCGACTCGACCCTACCACACCGGCACGTATCGCCAGATCTGCAGCGCTATCCCATCCGACCGCACCTATCAATCGCTGCGCTCGGGCGGCACGTTCATCAACACGGCGTGGTTCGTTGGCGGCCAGCGTATCGTCGCGATCCGGTTTGCAGACGAGGCCGGAAACCCGAAATGGTACGACGGATCGACACCATTTGGAGCCGACCTCATGCGAGATCTCATGGGCGGGGAAACGTTGCGGAGGGGCCTGACGGTTCGCACGGAGACTCGCCGGGGTCGGCGGCCTCTTTTTCATAACAGCCGACAGGTGCGCATTTCGGCTACGGTCCTACCAGAGCAGGCCGAATGGCTGCGCAACCACGGGGGCTCCGCAACCGTGCGCCGGCTCATCGCACAGGCCATGAGCTCATAGATCATGACCCTCCGGGTTAGTTACAAGCCCCCGACTTCAGTCGGGGGTAGTTGACTCCTCAAGAGACCTCCAATAGCAGCCCCCGCCTGGTAAAGGCGGGGGCTTTTCGCCCCGAGGGGTCCCTTCCCTCAGGAGATCGCTCGCGGCTCAGCGCGTCTGTGGCTTCGGGTTGAACAGCTTGTAGACGAACTGGGCCATCGCCAGGATCGTCGCCGCCAGGGTGAAGAAGTTGGGCCAGGTGAAGTCGGCGACTTGCAGTCCGCCTCCGACCAGTAAGGCGAGAAAGGCGACGATGAAGGAGACGAGGTAAGCAAAGATCAGCGCCGGGATCTGGCTGAGGCCGAAAGCGTGCTTCAGCCAGTCCACCAATGGCACATCGATCAGCCCGAGCACGATGCCGGCGATCAGCAGCGCGATCTGCTCAGGACTGAATCCGCTCCCTTCGGCGAGAAACCTGAAGGCGAGACTCCACAGCACGAAGACCGCGATGAGGAGAAGTGCCACTCGGCGAACTACGATCCATCGTTTGAGAAACATGGCAACCTCCTGACAGATGAGAATCCGGGCCCGGGCTCTCTCCTCCATCATCAGTGGATCACATACTGTCCGCGTTCCTCGATAGCCACCTCCTGCGGATCGCCCGAGGGGTTCACGGGGAACCGCATTCGGGCGCCATTGATATCCCATTCGTCTGGGGACCAATAGATGACTCGATCCCGCCTGCGATCGGTAAACCTGGCGGCATCGAGCCACCAGGAGACATAGTCGGTCGGCGTCGCTCCGACGAGCTCGTGTGGGTTCACTTTCGAGACCTCGACGCCGTCCAGGCGCCACTTCCCAAGGAAGCCCCAGCGCCTGGCCGTTCTGTAATCGACCTCGACGACCTCCCTCCGGTGGAACACGCAGCCATAGATGTCGCCGCGCCTCGCGCAATCCACCACGAGGTAAGGTCCCTCCCAGTCGCCGCCCGGCGGCTTGAGCCAGACATCCTTGCCGATATCCCCGCAGCCCATGAGCGCCACGCCACCCTCATAACCCGAGAGCGAAAGGCCGCGCCATTCCGCCGTCGCATCCATGAGACCGGGGTTGTAGTAGACGGCCGCCCCGATGCTATAGATTGGAGCCGGCCGGAACCAGGTCTGCCAGTCGACATAGCCCGGTATCCATCCGTCCCACGACCAGTAGCCGTTGAGCACATCGTTGTCATCACAGTATCTCCACGACGATTCCCGGTCGCAGGATCCCGGCGTCGCCATCGCTCCCCCCAGGCGTTCGGGATCCGCCAAGTTCCCAAAGGAGCTTAGCGATCCGACGAGGCCAATGAGGATGAGGGCAGTGAGCAGTTGCTTCATCCGTCTAGGCTCCCAGCATATGAGCCAGAACGATACCCAAAAGCGCCAGCATCCCTCCGAAGACGATCGGAAGCCAGAACTTCTCGCTGAGCCATTTGTGCGACACGCCGTTCGCCTTCTGCACCGTACCTGGATTGGAAATCGGCGGCAACCGGCTGAGCATAACATCGAGCTTCTCGTTCATCTTGTCTTGGTTCTGGACAACAGAGGCCAGGGTCGATTCGTGGTTCTTGAGCCGCTGATCTGTGCCGCCGATCCAGTTGGCCAGCCAGGCCGGCGCGTTCGAAGGAAGGTGTCCTAGATCATCGGTCATGCTCAGACCTCCGTGGTTGTCAGGATAATGGCCCCCGCCGGGTAGCGGATCTCGACCGGCACCGGGCCGGCAGGAGATGGGGGAGCGGGAGTTCCGAAGATCTCGTCGACCCACCAGCGCTTGAAGTAGTCGAGGTCCGCGGGCGGTACGATGCCGCTCAACCGTCCCTTGCTGGTGAATTGCCACCCCACGGTCTGCTCCGTTGTCGTGCCCTTGCAGAGTCGCGGCGTGAAGTTGTTGCCGATCGGGAGACAGCGATCCGCCTCCTCGAACGTGTACGCCACACGGTAATCCGAACCGACCGGCACGAGGTAGGGATAATGAGCCACGATCAGTCGCAGACCGCCCTCCCATCCGTGCACGATCTTCCCGTCCCACCACCAGCCGGCGCTGTATGTCAGGTGAGCCGCGTCGGGCCGCAGGTTGCCCAGTTGGGCGTCGCAAGCCTTTACATGCGTCGTGATCGTCGCCGCCGGCTGGCCCTGGTCCGTCTCGCAGTCCAGCATCAGGCACTTCGGCTGGCGAGTTCCCAGGCCCATTCGCCACCAGCTCGCCAGCGTCGCGAGGCTCAGGCCAGGGTTGATGTTCACGTAGGGAATCGGCTTCATTTCCACACCCTCGGCTTCGCTGTAGTTGTACGCGAAGTCCGGGTCAATCCCGCTCGAGGACCCGGCCAGGCGGATCATGGCGATCTGGATCTCCGGATGCGCCGCATGGAGAACCGACCAGTTGATCCGGCCCGGCGTCGGATCCGGATCATCCCATGTGCTGTTCTGGTACTTCGAGACATCGATCGCTTTCACGAGCTCGGTTAGCGCAGGCCAGGACATCGGATCCTCCTAGATCGGCCTCAGCAACTCGCCCCAGCGCCGCTGCAGGATATCGGGCGGCACTAGTCCACGCTTTAGGTCATCGAGAAAATGCTTCCACTTCCTGGACGAGAACCACCACATGGCACCACTCGGGGCTGTTGCAAACGATGATGCAGCAATCGCCCAATCATCACTAGCCAATGTCCAACTCATCGTTGTGGCCCCCGTGGTTGGCTCGGTTGAACCAGCAGCATCAAGCCCGCCCGCATGATCTACATTCCACCGAAGGGTTTGGCTTGCATCACAGGTCGGATGGTTGTAGCAGACGACACAATCCGCTACCAGTCCCCCGCCTGTCGTCACCACCGATGCCGCGGCGGAAGATCCTCCCGCTGTATCAAAATCTAAATAGAGGTCAACTAGACTGGTCCCGAGGAGTGAGATGCAGCCGAAGCCGCGGGAGCAGGCTGCACTCATTGTGACGACGACGTTCTGCGCACCCGCCAGAGGAGAGATCTTGTAGTATTTCGCAGCTCTTCGGCTCCCATAGTTTGATTGTCCCTTGAGAGTACATGCCTGACCACCATAGGTTACGCTCGATACCGTTTCTCCACCACCCGCATCCCAACAGATAGAAACCTCGATAGCGGAAGGAACTCCGACTGGCGTATGTGTCCAGGTCGTCGGGTTCCCATTTCCGGCAACGCCGGAGGCAGCATCAAAAGTAGCGCTCATGGGTATTGGAAGCCTAGCGTCACGACTAACCCCTTCGGGGCAGTCGTCGGCAACTGATCCACATCGATGCGGATAATGTCGTAGGTCACTACGTCATCCTTCGTTGTGTCGATCACATAGGCAGTGGCCGCGTCCTTTGAATTCGTCTCACCCACGTCGATCATGATTCGGGTTGACAGTATATCCACGGCATCCGTCACGTTGGCAACTTGGAGCAGGGTTGGGTTGCCGCCCGCGCCCGCCGTGATGTGGAAGGCATGGCAACTGACGAGGTTCATCCCACTGACGTCGGAAGGGATGTGAAAATATATCTTCCCGTCTCCAGTGACGCAACCATCTGTCGGGGCCATGACCAACAGGCCAATATAGCGAATCCGGGCATAGAAATACGCATCGTTATCGACAGACTCGTTCTGGTCTGCCGACCGGCCTAGGTCCAGTGGATCGTCTTTGGTTCGCGGAACATATGGCATGGCACAGTCCTAGAAGGCCCAGCGGCCCGCATCCCAACCGTAAGTGGCGCCCGGAGCCTGATCCCAAATGAAGTAATTGACTGTGGCCGCCGGAGCAGGAATGATCTCCACCCACAGCAATGGGCCCTCCTGTTCGAACTTCAGGCGGCAGGCAAACAACTCAATATCCGTGCCTGTCTGCCCCTCGACGACGGCAAAACGGATGTTGACCTCAGCCGTCATGGCCGCAGTCATGAACTCGTCGGAGAAATTAGCCAGGAAGCGAACCCCCTCGATCTCCCGCGCGGGGTTTGCCAATTGCTGCTTGAGAGACACCGCATACGCATGCGCCGTGTTCGGATTAACGATTTGTTCCAGTTTCACCGGCAGCAGCAACTCACCTCTGGCGGCGATCGATGCAGCATCCTCGGCTTCCAGCATCATGGGTTCGTAGGTGTAGATGCCCTTCCCGATGAGTTCAATGAAGTTCACGTAGCCCGAGACTGTCCCAGTATTGGTCAGGGTGATCTCGGTGGTGTTGCCCCCAACGTCCAGTGGGAAGATCAGACTGCCAATGAGATCATTCGATGATCCGTCGTCAACACTGCCAAACTTGATGTGCGTGCCCCCTACCAGCGGATCCACAACTTCAGTAGCCGAGATGCGTGCACCCGTCGCCGGATCTCTATAAGGGCAGGTCAAGATCAGTTCTTGGCCCGCTGACAGGGCGAAGGTCTTTTGCAGCTTCCAGATGACCGTAGTGGCAGTAGTGTCAGTCCGGCCAAGGTTGATGTTGGCTTCGACCCGGTTCTTAATCTCCTTCCGACTCCACGAAACATCGAGTTCATTCATGGGCGTAGCGCCGGTAGCATCGAGTGTGAACGCGGCAGTAGCCGTCGCGGGACGCGCGTGTCGATTGTCGAAGCGCAGCGTGCCATCGCCTTCCAGGAAGATATAGCCTCCGCCCTCGTTCCGGGCCAACTTCTGGAACAAGGCCGCCATCGTCATCTTCATGCTGTCATCGGTGTCAAAGATCTTGGGCCACGTCTCTTTGCCCTCATCGAAATCAACGGCAGCGGGTTGGATGGGGAAGTCCAGTAGCGCCGTCGTCAGCGCCTCGTCCGCCCGCTTGCTGGTTTGGATCGCGAGTTGCCCCAGCTTCTGAATGGATGCATAGTCCATCCAATCGTGGCATTCGACCTCCACTATGGCTTCTTCGAATACACCCGATGTTGGCCGTGCATCCGTCATGACGCCCAGAAATCTCGTGGCGCTGACAAAGGTATCCTGCCGGGTGCAGATTACCTTGACCGGCAATCCGTCCACGAACCACGCGGGACAATCCGGGTGGCCGGTCGAGTAGTAGCCGGCCAGGCCGGCCGCGTTGCTGCTCGAGTTGTCGAGCGCGAAGCTCAGAATGCCGGTATCGGCCACGAGATCCATCGGGCCATTGCCCGGCAAACCGAATTCCCAGACCGGCGCGGGGTCCTGCAGCACGTCGGGGCATAGGTGCCAGGCCCCGGAATAGTAGAACCAGATGGCGCTGCGGATCTCGATCACTTCACCCTCTCGACCGCGTCCCGCACGATGGTCGGCAACGTCCGATTGAGCTTGGCAATCTCCCGGCGCACCAGGCGCAACTCGTCGACCGTGTCCTGGCCCGTCTGGCGTGTCTCGAGCACCTGCATACGTCCCTGTTCGGAGGCGGCGGCACTGGCCGCGGCCGGAATCGAGGCCACCAACGCAGCGCTCTCGGCCGCGGCGGCCTGTTGAACTTCCTCCATCAGGTTCGCCAAGGGCCCCCCAGCACCTTCTGCACCGACTTCCGCAAGCGCCGCCGAGATGGCCGGCGGGTTGGCACCATACGACGTCGGCGGGATGTAGTATCCACCGCTGGGCACGGCCCCGGATAGCTCGTAGGCTCCCCCCACTCCCACCAGGCCGTCGATCATGACGCCCGCGGCGCCGGCCTGGATGCCCTGGGGGGCCAGCGAGGCGAGCAGGCGCGTCGACTCTTCGTGCGGATGGACGTAGCCGGTCGGGTCGATGAGCTCGTAGCCCCGCTCGCCGACCAACGTCCACTCCGGCGTAAGCTGGCCGCCGTGCTGATCAACTCTGTACTTGCCCCCTCCTGGCGCCGGTATACTGGGACTGCCGCCGCCGTACACGTCAATGTGGTGGGTGACTTCGTACAAGTGCGTCGTCATCCCGTCCTTGTCCCCGAAAAGGTTGACGAGGGCCTCCAGCGAAGCCTTGTCCGTATCAATCTGCCCACCGAGAAGCCCGAAGCCTGTGGTCGCATCCGTCAAGATCGGGATGAGCTTATCCTGGCCGGTGCTGTGCAGAAATCCGAGCATGCCGGCATACTCCTCCACGGATACGATCCCGTCCTCGGTGACGGCATTCCATGCCGCCGAAGTTGCCCCCGCCAGCAGCGCTTCTCGCGTCCAATCCTGCATGCTGGTCGTAGCACTGGCGGCGGCTTCGGCTGCATCCTCCATCGGGCTGACGAATTTGGTCTCGACATTCTCCTGGATGACCTCGAAGGCTTCCTGCACCTCCTCGTCGCTCAGCCCGAGAATCGCGCCGCGTGCGTTCTGCAGAGGCTCGACGGCGCGCGTCCGGATCGCCTCCTCCACGGGATCCAGGCCCTGGGTCTCGAAGAAGCCGACCCAGGCTTCCCACAGACTGATGTTGCCTTGCAGAAGATCGGACAACGCCATCAGGGGCGGGTTGATCGACTGGGCGATGCTGCCGCCGACGGTCAGCCCGAGATTCTTCCAGGTGTCCGTGAGCTCGTCGAGCTCGGCGCGGTTCCGCTTCGCCAGCTCGTACTCTCGCTGCGTCACCACCTGACCTTCCCCCATCGTGTCGATGTAGTTGCGCAACTCGTCGTTGGTCAGCTGGTCAAAGACCGGGATCAGATCAGCGCCTGCCCTGCCCAGGAGCGACGTCGCCAAGGCCAGTTTCTCGGCGGGATCCTTGGCGGCATTCAGCCTCTCTCGAACCGCCACAAGACCCTCGATCGAGGGATCGATGCCCTCCTTCGACATCTTCTTGAACGCGGTTTGCAGCGAAGTCAGGGGCACGCCAAGATCGCCGGCCATCTCGGTGAGGGCGCTGGCCTCTTCAGTCGTTGTGCCGAGTTTGGCGGCGAAGTCGCCGATCGTCAGCGTGTACTCTTGCCAATCGCCGAACAGCTTGGCGCCCGCCACGGCCATGCCGGCAATCGCCCCCGCAGCTATACCGGCAGGAGCGACGACGCTGGTGATGTCCAGGCCGAGCTTCTTCAAGCCATCGCGCACCTGGCGCATGGTCGGGCTGAGCTCGTCCTTGCCAGTGAGAATGACGCGCAGAGTCTCAGCGGGAACGGGCATGCTTCATTTCCTCCCTATAAACGAGCCAGAGCTTCCACCATCGAGCAGTCATGCGATTCTCGATGACCTCCGGCAGCACACGGAACTCTCGGGCCGCTTCGAGCACCAGCAACGCGTACGGCGGCGCCGCATGGTTTCTCAGCGCGTTGCGGATTTGCCGCCTAAAGGGTCGGGCACGGCTGCCAGCTTGTAACCCATCAATTGCAACACGCTGTTGCGGAACTCGGTCACCGAAAGATCGAGCAACGCTTCTCGGGCCTCTTTCCGATCTTCGGGCTTGAGCACATAGCTCAACAGATGCTCGACCGATTCATCCACCGCCCGTGAGGTAGCAGAGACTTCAAGCAAAACTGCCAGCTTCCGCCTGCGCCGCAGGTAGCCCGGCTCATCCTCATCAGGAAGCTTCCACTCGATCACGGCAGCACCAGCGAAGCGCCCCAGCAACTGAGAAATGTAGCGTCGCTGCTGAAGACCGGCGTCAGATCGAGCTCCACCGTGGAGACGCCGTCGTTGTCGGTGAACAACACAGGGGCAGCCAACAGATGGCCGGCCATGTCCAGCGTCAGGATGCTGGTGGCCAGCGAATCGGTCGCCTTGATTCGGACGGCATAGGCCCCCGGCGACACGGTTTGCGCCAGGGCCGCGTCCAGGATGTCCTGCATGGCCGACGTCATCTCGAGCACCAGCCGCAGGCTGCCACCCCACTTGCCGTGACGGAACGAGCTGGGATTGAGCGAGCCGAGATGCCAGACCAGCTTGCGGTCGACGGTGATGTTGGCCTCGAAGCTGAAGGCCGTGTTGAGAATCTCCGTGTTCCCGATGGGCCCGCCAATCGGGTCGAGGTACAGCTGGCAGTGGTGACCCATCGCCAGCACGACCGCATCGTCTGTCAGGACTTCCAGGATGTCGTCTGTCACGCCCTTGCCCATCAGGTGCGCCGTGAACGTCAGGGGCCCATTGGTCGGCCCCTGGATGCGCAGGCTGTCCAGAATGGCTCCGCCCATGCTGTACGTCACATCCTCCTGGCCGTGGCACAGCAAGAAGCTGCGAATGGCGACGGCCGCATCCAGATCGGCCAGGTAGGTATAGGGCGGCGTGGCGTCGATCCCGAACAGGGCGTCCAGCCAGTGACGGAAGTGGGAGTAACACACCACCCCCGACACTTCGGCCTCGCCCGAGAGCTTATTGACCGAGGCGATGTACGCCGGCATGGTCGTGCCGCGCTTGTCGGGGATCTGCGCCGCCTCGACATGAGGTGTGATCCGGCAGTCGGTAATGCCGACGAGCTGGACCGTGGGAGCGGCCAGGTCGCCCCAGACCGCCTCCAGGCCAAGTTGTACCTTCTCGAGAGAGGGAATATAGTCAGCCATAGTGCCTCCTTGTTCTTACCGGCACCGCAAAGCAGACCCTCAAGGCGCTAGCGGTTCACGGTAATTTTGATCGTAAGATCATCCACCGCCGCGTACGTCGGCGTTCCGACGGCGCACAGCTGGCCGAATAGACTCGTCCCGCCGGCGACCAGCGTGAAGTCGAAGTCGCAGTCGACCGATGCCACATTGTTGTCGGCACCGGGCCCGTAGTCGGCGGCCAGGATGTGGATCACGCCCAGGCAGTGCTGGTTGTCGGCGTCACTGGGATCCCACGCGGCGTTATCCGCCGTGGGGGTGAACGTCTGGTCGTACAGCCACAGATCCAGGACCGCCGCCTGCTTGGCATCGTCCACGATCACCACCTTGGTGATCTTGCCGTCGCCTTTGTAGATCGAGGCAGCATTGGCGAAGGTCAGCAGTCCGCCGACAGCATCTCCGGCAGCGTAGGCGCCGGCCGTGATGGTCGGCGTTTGGATAATTTCGCGGCTCTTGCTCATGGTCCTGCCTCCTTCTTCATGTGAGAAATTCTTCGATCCCGACGAGGGTATCCACCGCCCAGAAGTCGGTGGCCGCCCAAGGCACGGGCCCGAGTTGGAAGACTACGGTCACGATGACGCTCTCTGCCGTCGGCGCCTTCAAGGCCCTGACGGCCGCGCCATACTCTTCGACGTAGGTCAGTAGCTCATTGGCGCACTGCTCGATTCCCGAGCCGGCCACCACGGGCTGCCACAGGCAGAGATCCCGGACGTGCCACAGCGTTTTGCTCAGGCTGCCGATGGCGATGAAACCCTGGTCACCCTTGGTGCTGGGCAGCAGCAGGCGCATGGGGCAATCCTCCGCCCGCACCGTCAGCTTGATCTCATCCAGATTGCGACAGCCGATGTCGCCCACCGCCATCTCGGACATCGCCTCATAGATCTGCCGCAGGCTCATCCCACCCTCACGCGCTTGTAGGGCGCCAGAAGCAATTGGATGTCCCTGGGGAACGCGTTGGGCAGCATGAACACGCCGCCTTCCATCACCATCGGCCGGTCGCCGTCCGTCGATTCTCTCTGGTGATACATCCACAGGGTCAGTCGCAGGCAGGCCTGCACGATCGGCGCCGGCGGCGTCAGGCTGTAGGCCCAGTGGCCGGTGACCACGGTCGGATCCGGCCAGGTACCCTCGGCCCGAACGATGCGGTAGTAGGGCGGATCCCTCGGGATCAGCGTCACCACCGGATCATCCGTGATGGTCGGCGTGGAGCACAGATCGCCATCCAGCCATAGCGTGCGCCCGGCCCCCCGGGGGGGCAGCAGGCCGTTGTCCTCGGTGAACGTATGAGCGACGGCTTCGGCGCCCTCGACGATGCCGAAGACGCGGTGACAGAAGCCGTCGATCATCGCCGAGGCGGTGGAGAGCAGGGTTTCCAGCAGCGCATCTCCCTCTTCGGTCGGGTGCGTGAAGATGCCGTAGCTATGCAGCAGATCGATCTCGGCGTAATCCATGCTCTACCTACCCTCCCAAACGGCTTGAATGCGAGCCCGCAGCTTGCGCATCAGCTCGGGAAGCTCCGCCCGGGCGGTGGGCAGCAGCAGCTTCCAGCCGCGCCGTTTGGCCCGTGCACGCTGATAGCTCGAGCCGTGCATCCAGCCCGCATACACCGCCAGGTTGCCCACCTCCAGGTATCCGGGAAACACCGTCTGATACCACGAGGCGCCCAGGTGCCCGGTGCGCACGGAGCCCGGCACGGGGGCGGGGTAGGCTCCCGCCTTGCGCTGGATCGCCTCGCCCGTCTCCGCCAACAGCGGCCCGGCGAGGTCCTGCAGATTGAGACGGTCGAGCTTCTGCAGCAGCCTGCCCAGCTGGGCACTATCGAGCTTGAGTTCCACCATGACGTCGCCTACTCTCCGGCCTAGCCAGCCTTGCGCTTGCGGCGCGGCTTCGATTCGGCCATCGTTTCCTCGGGCTCGCCCAGCGCCTCCGATTCGACCGGTACGGGCGATACCTCAGGGGCGTTTCCACGGAAACGCGGGGTGACCTCTCGCTCCAACGGGACGGCCCGGCCGCGGCTGACCAGTACGTACGCCTCGGCCTCTGGCAGGTCCAGGACCTGGCCGCGTTGGTAGATTCCGCTCCCGTCCGTCACATTGATCAGCATCCGGATTCGCATCCGATCACCTCCTGCCTCACGCCGGATGGCCGACGGCATAGCCGGTCACCGAGAACGTGAAACTCGCCGCCACGCCGCCGCCGTCGACGATCGTGTAGCGCCCGCGCAGCTGTGCGCCGAACAGGGCCGGCCGCACGGCGCCGGCGGCCGCGTCGGCCGTCACATCGATCACCGCCGTGCCCGGGTTGGACGGATCCAATACGGCGAAGAACTTCTTGGCCCCGCCGTTCCCCAACACCTGGGTGAAATGCACCGCATTCAGCCAGGTGGCCGCGTCGGCCGCCAGCACGTCGACGTAGACATCCAGCGTGTCGGTGCCTTCGCTCGCCGCCGCGGTGACATCGAGCAACAGGCAGAAGCGCGAGCGCTCGCCCTGCACGATGGCCGCCGTGCCGGTCTGGGCTACGCCGGCCCCACGGGCCGCCGAGGCGAACAGTGTCAGCGTCTCGCCCTGGATCAGCTCAACGCCTCGTGGACCCTTGATGGTCATGCATCACCTCCGGGGGGCGATGAGGCCCCCCTCAGTCTTACGCATTGATCTGGACGACGCGTATCCAGTCGATCTCGAGATTCTTCCCGGCGCCGGCCGCGCCGCTCAGGAAGTGCATCACCGGCGACAGCCATTCGGTGTCGGGCAGATTGGTGACCGCCGGCCGCGTGCCCTGCACGCCGTTCACCCAGAAGTCGGCGTAGGTCCCATCGAAATAGAATTCGAGGACGTAATCCGTTGCAGCTGCAACGGTTAGCGCTGCCGTCTCGGTCTCAGTCGAAGCCTTTTCCAGCACGAAGTTGCAGGTCGTCACACCATCAACCTTCCGGAAGTAGATCCCATCCGTGACGCCGCCGAGCGCGTCCGTTGTGGTGATGGCCAGGCCCAGCAGGAAATCGCTTTGAGTCGCCTCGCTCACCTGGAACTTCACGCCGCAGTACAGCGGCTTGCCGCTGGCCAGCTTGAAGGCCTCGCCCAGCAGCTGCACGTTGGCGCCGTCGTTCTCGTTGGCGTCGGCGGTGATCACCAACGCCCCGCCGTCGGCGCCCGCCTTGAGCGCCACCGTCGTCTCGCCGGCGCCGGCCTCAACCAGCGTCGCCAGCCAGCCGGCCATCTGGTCGGCCGCCGAGAACGGCGTGCCGACGAAATCCTCCAACAGCTTGGCCACGTTCGGCCCGAAGGCGTCGAACCAGCGCTGGCCATCGTGATACACCAGCGCCCCGTGCACCCATTTCATATTCAGGCCCATCGTCGCACCCTCCTTTCGAGTGGTGCATCCCAGAGGGGAAGTTTCCCCTCTGGGACAACTAAGGGATCAGCGGATCGACGCCCTCAGATCAATCGATAATCACCGAAGGCGTGCTCGCCTGCGGGTAGCGCGGCAGGACGAAGGCGAAGATCTGGATGGTGTTGCCGGCGTTGCCGCCGGCGTCGGCCAGGTAGATGCAGTCATAACCGGCCGAGAACTTGGCCGGATCCCACTCGATCACGGCCAGCACCGGGTTCTGCGTGGCGGGGTCGATGTCCAGGCTGGCGGCATCCGTCTGGCGTACCAGCGCGTCCGATGTCGTGCCGGCGTCGATGTCCTTCCAAATCGGGCAGGTCTTGGTCACTGCCTGGTTGGTGGCCGAGGCGACATCCGTCGCCTCTTGCAGGGTCAGTGTCAGGTCGGTGTCGTTGGCCCCCGCATGGAAGATCAGGAACCACATCTTCTTGGCGTTCTTGCACGAGATGGTGTCGCAGAGGACCGCATTGGCTGCTCCATTGAACAGCAACACCGGTTTGAGATTCTCAGGAATGCCGAACATCGTTGTCTCTCCTGGGCCGGCATATCCTTCCCCGGCCTCATGGATCCCTCTTGCGAGGGGCTGGGCCCGGCTCCCAGGACGCGAGAGCCGGGCATCACGGATGGCAACTCAGGTGCCCGGTTTACCGGGCAGCCAGGGTCACGAACGGCGAGAGCGTGTTGCTGCCCTTCGCCGGCGTGAGCGGCGCATTCCAGATCGGCTCGCCGTCCACCCGGTACACGAACCGGAACGTGGTCTCGTCGGTCAGGAAGGCGACGTGGATCGAGCTGGCCGTCTGGATGTCGCCCTTGTCGGCCAGCAGGTACTGGCTGAAGTCCGCCAGCACGATGTCGCCCACATCGCCGAGCGTGGCGCAGTGCTCGAAGATCATCACCGGTCGCCCCTTTATCCGGCCATAGGGCGCCTCGGACAGGCCGCCGGCCGGCATGTAGGCCGGGATCCCGAATGCCCCGGAAGGCACCGAGAGCAGATCGAGCTGGGGCTCGACATCCTGGTTGATCAGCCAGATCGCGTTCGCCCGCGATCGGGCCCACATGCGCGCCCACATTTTCGAGATGTTCTCGGCCACCACCGTGTCGGCCGCCTGGCCGGCTTCTTTGGCCACCGTGATCATCGCCCCGCTGGGCACAATCCCCAACGGCTGGCCGGCGCCCGTCCCCTCGAAGATCGCCCGATCGACCAGGAAGCCGAACTCCTCGGGGAAGGCCTGCATGATCACACTCTCCAGCGCAGCCGCGTCCTGCAGCAGCTCGTCGGTGGCGTAGCACACACCAATGAGCTTCTCCAACTTCAGATCGATCGCGCGGAACTTCGGCTTGGTGGCCAGCTTGGTGCCGGCCTCATTCAGCCAGTAAGCCAGCACGCCGCCCCAGCGGCTGCCATCTACCCGGCTCGTCTCGTTGACGGCATTGATGCGCACACCATTCGAGCCCGCCGAGATCTTGAACGGTGTGCAGCGTCCCGGCAGGACGCCGGTCTCGTGGATCTTCTGGACCAGCGTAGTGGAGAAGTCGGTCTGAACCAGGAACCCACCTTCCGACGGGATGCCCTCGTTCAGCCCCAGGGCCCGCACCTCGAACAGGCGCTGATCCACATCTCGCCCATTCGACTTGTAGAACTTGGCCACGGAGATCAGCTGCTCACCCAGGCTGTGGAACGGTCCCTTGCCGGCCGCCCCCAGGGGCTGCACCGGATCCGGCCGGGTGGGCTCATTCAGCGGCGCGACGAGTTGTGTTTCGAGGGCGGTCATCTGCTGGGCCCGCTGGACCTGCTCGCCGAGCGAGGTCACCTCGGCCATCATGCGATCCCATTCGGTCTTCTCTTCGGCCTTGAGATCGCGTTTCTCGTCGTCGGCTTTCTTCAGAAGCGCGCGGGCCTCAGCCGCCAGCTTGGCGCGCTTCTCGAGTAGTTCGCGGAGGTTCATGCTTCACCATCCTTCCTTGCGATTTTTTCCTACAGTCGTTCGGCCAGCTCGAGCTGGCGCCGCAGGTTGGCCAGCGCATTGGGCTGGTCGTCCTGCAGGCCTTCCGCCGGGTGGGCCGCTGGGCCCGGCGCGGCGGCGAGCCGTCCGTGTACATCGCTCAGCAACTGCTCAAGCAGTTGCACATCAGCCTCGGTCATTGAGGCGATGTCCAGCCGACTCAGTGTCTCGCTCAGGCTACGTACCGTGGCGATTGTCTGCGGGTAGGCCGGGAACACAACCAGGCTGACATCCCGCAATTCCACTTCCACCAGAGTTCGGATTTCCTCAGCGGGCATATGATCCCATTCCTCGCGTACGACTCTGAAGGAAAACGACATTTGCGAAATGTCGCCTCTTTCCATGCTGATCATGAGATCCTTTGCCGATTGCGTCTCGGGCGGCAGGATTTCGATGGCCAACCCGATGTCATCTTCCGCGAGTTTCAAGGTGCCCGCTTT
>Ga0315274_10001860_pt1 | contig 32363 bp, 34 predicted proteins | sample YL17G02_20_MG_FD_203700 | JGI IMG/M metagenome (GOLD analysis project Ga0315274, IMG submission 203700) | Sediment microbial communities from Yellowstone Lake, YNP, Wyoming, USA - YL17G02_20 | ecosystem: Environmental > Aquatic > Freshwater > Lake > Sediment | place: USA: Wyoming | collected...
CTTATATATTTCAAGCAATTGCTAAACTCTTTCAATTCTTTTTTAACGTAGCTGTCAGAAATTGTTGAACGATAATAGTTTGCCTTTTCTATTACCTTGTTCAGTAAATCAACAGGAATACCTCCATTTCTTCCTAATTTGATTATGCTTGAAAGATTCGTTTTAAGTCTTATTCCGTCACTGCAAATATAAGGTATTTTTTGTTCTATTCTGTAAAGAAGCCTTTGCTTTGCTTTGTCTCTGTCTAAAATTATAAGTTTTGGACTAGGCACGTACAGAACGCTTTCGCTACTTTTTTTCATTGCATATTTCTTTGTGATCTCACAAACTTCTCCTTTTTCTGTTTTTTCAGTAGGATTGTAAAATAAGAATTTTTTGCAGATTATCTTTTGAGGCTCCTTGTACGCCCTGCCAACAAATTTTCCGACTCCTTTTTTCGTATAAGGGGCTCTAGATAAGAAATCAAAATCCTTTTTATCTATCTCAGAGGCAGGCTGCCCGGTTTTTTCAAAGAAGGATATATATGTCTCAAAGTTACTTTCAGGAGGAGCTATTGCTTTTACAAAACCGGATATTTCCTGAACAGGCCTAAATCCAAGATGAGGCATTCCTTTGTACAATTTCTCTTCGCCTTCTGGTTTTATCATATCATTGTGCAAACCAATACTTAGATAACCGCCTTTTTTCAGCACTCTATTTGCCTCTTTTAAAATATCTATTCTTTCCTCAAGAGAATTCCAGCAATCTTGAAGAGCAAGGTTACACAATGCAGCATCCATGCTTCCTGATTTTAATTCTTTGATATGTTTTAAATCAGACACAATGTTTTTGCTTTCTTTGAATGCCTTAAGCCTTTTTTCTAAGTCATCTCTTTTTTCTGGATTTTTTTCTTCTGCTATAAAATCTCTAATTTGAGCAGTTATCTTTTCTCTACCTGCTGTAAACATTTCTTCTATTCTGTCTATATTGTAAGTTGGATGTCCTATTTCAAATGCAAAAAAGCCTCCAGCAGAGCCATGATCGCTTATGTTGTCCAGCTTGATTATTTTTTCTTTTTCAAGTTCATTGAATATTTTGGCCTGTGCTCTATGTAAATTTGTTTGATATCTGTAGAGTATACCTTCATTATAATCATTTGCAATTTCTATACTATGTTTTTTGATATAAGCACCCTGTCTGTCTTTGCCATCTTTTTTCTTTCTATCAAGATGTACACGCCAGGCTATTTGCTCAACATGTGTGATAAATTTCTGAGTCGGTGTTCTTTTATCTTGTTTGGTCTTTGGTTTTTCTTCTCTTACTTCTTGCTTATCTGGCTCCAGGCATTCTGCAATCGGTTTATACTTGTATGCTGCTATTTTGTCTTCAAGATACTGCTTGTCTTCTGGTCTTCTTAAAATTGCCTTATCTAAAAATAAACTCTGTTTTCCTCTTTTTTCAGCCAGTAATTTTTCAACCCCTTCATCTACTGTATCCTTTGCTATTAATGAATAAACATTTACAAATTGTTTTTCTTGTCTTAATCTTTGTTGTCTCTTAGTTCCCTGTTCAACACTTGCCCAAGTATAGGGTTTATCAATAAAAATAGTATTATTCCCTGCTGTTAAATTGACACATTCGCTCATTGTTTGAAGTGTAGCAATCATTATTTTTTTGTCAGGATTTGTTTGAAAATCTAAAATCCTCCTTCTTCTTTCTGACATTCTTCCATTAGATTCAGCAGATACATCCCCATCAATTCTAACAGCTATATTTCCATATTTGTCGTTGTATCTTTTTTCTAATTCTTCGGTAACCCCTTCCTTAAATAAACTTGAGAAAATAACAACTTTCTCGCCCCTTTCAATAATTTTGTCAATAATTTTGTCAGCATATCTGTATTTGATTGATTCCATTGAATTTAATTTATGCATTAAATTTTCATCATCTTTGAAAATATATTTAATTCTTTTTAATTGGTTTTTTAAACTTCTAAGCTCTTCTTCTCTGGTTTTTTTGTCCCCATTGGTGCTTTCTTTCAAGATGTTTTCAAGTTTTCTAATTCTAGAATTCATAAATTCAGGACTTACTAGGTATGGATCAACTAATAACTTTCTTAAAAGTATCAATCTTATTGGTTTTTCTATATCTGTTTGATTCTTTATTTTGCTATAAATTGTTTTATAATCTCCTTCAAGATCAAATTTATGTACGCAATCCAATCCATATTCATCCTTACCGCTGTTTTTTAAGCCGGCTATCTTAAGACCTTTCAGGTCATCCAGTGTTCTTCTCAATGCATGCTTGAATACAAAATTACGAGCTGCAACAGGATCATTTTTGCAATTAAGTGCAAATTCTTTAGCATTTACATTTTGAAACAAACATTCTACAAGTACTCCTAAATCTTCCGGGCCATTTACTAGAGGTGCTCCAGTTAACATTGCAACATATTTTGCATTTTTTATAAGCCTTCTGAGCGCTATTGATTTGAGAGCATCTGGATTTCTAGTGTGATGAACTTCATCAGGTATAACATATTCAAAACCCATTTCTTCTAATTTTTTAACAATGCTTTCATCTTCTACTAGTCTTTCAAGTTTAGAAAACATTTCAACACTTTTTCTAAATCTTTCTTCTTTGTTTGAATACTGATCAATAATTTTTAAGATGGATTGATATTTTTTTCCATTTCTTACCAAGTTTTTGATATCTCGAAGTATTCTCTTTTCCTGCCCTTTTTTATTTTTGTAAATTTCTATTATTTCTTTTTTTCTTCTGTCATCATAAGAATAATTACTTAAATCTTCTACTTTCCAATTGCTTCTGTGAATTAAATCATAATTTATTATTACTATGTCTTTATCCTGTTCTTTAATCCTCTTTAAACTTTCATATTTATCATGACTGTTGATAACTTCAACATGTTTTTCAAAATAGGAAGGATCATGTTTACCAAAATAGTAAGCATAATTTGTAATCTCGGCTTCCCAGTTTTCTTTTGCTGTGTTTGGAGTAATAATTAATGTTTTTAGTTTTTTTGTAGGTAGTCTGCTCTGAAGCTTTTTTTCTTTAACATCAACACTTGGATCTATTTCTTTAATTAAATCTTCTAAGGTTAGATTATTAAGCTCTTCTCCAAATTTTTTGTAAACACTTTCATATCCATTTCTCAAGAAATCAGAGAATCTGACAACTGGTTTAACAATCTCTTTAATATGCTTTTCCAGCTCTTTTCCTGTTTTGTTTATCTCTGTTATATCTTCTTCGGATGATTGACTTAAATATTTTAAAATAGATTCTTTCAAGGCAATATTGCCGTTTAGCAGTTCTTCAATATAGAATTTTGCCAGAATTGCTTCAGCTGTTTTGCCGGTACCCATTTCATCCAATATCAACATTTTTTTATCATGTGCAATTCTTTTCATTGCTTCCCATTGATGTCTTGATGGAAAATTTTTCAACACCCCCTTATAAGAAGAATCTATCTCTTCGCCAAACTTTTCATAGAAATTTTCTAAACGGTCGTATTTATTTTCAATTGCAGCTAGAAGATCATCTTCTCTGCCTAAATCAATAAGAAATGGTTTATCCGGTTTTTTTCTTATTTCCTTACTTATTAATTTTATTCTTTCAACTAAATTAGATTCATTATTCCATTGTTCTCCTAAATTTGTTTTTGACATTTTAAATCTCAATCTGTACCTTAATTCCATTTAGTGGAATTTTGTAATATAACCCATTGAAATAATCAAAAGCTCTTTCAGCTACAATTTTGTATAGGCCAGAACTTTTTTCTATCTCGGCTTCTAAATCTTTTATTAATTTCTTTTTATCTGAATCAAATTCATCTTGATGACTTCTGATTTTATATGATGTTAGCCCAGTAATCACTGTTTCTTCAACTTTATAGCCAGAATTAATAAGGTAATCTGCAACATTTGTTAATTTTTTAAGAGTTGATTGAGTATATTCTCTCTCTGTTTTGTTGTTATCTTCTGTAGGAACGTTAGTGTATTCTCCAAGGCATTTTTTAAGTGTTGGAAGATCACATTTTTCTAGCGCTATAACAGTAAGATCGTCTACTGTTCTTTTATCATTAATAGAATAGCAATCTGGAAGTATCATGCTAAAAATTTCATGTTTATAAATGGGGTCGACTCCCTCGAGAAAATGCAACACTTCATCAAGAACCAAATTCGTGTGCTTACTTACTTTTTCTACGAAGTTTACTTGTTCATACAGCTCAATCAGCCCATCTAGTGTTTTTCCCCATTCTCCGAGCTCTTTGGCTTTTTTTTCATGAAGAACTGCGTTTTTTTTCTTTTCCTCTTCGTTGAGCTTTCTACCTTTATCAAATTGATCTTCTTTCAGGTATACCTCATTGATATATTCGATAAAATTAACATTTTTGCCTTTGCAGGCCCCGAAAAGTCTTTTTTTGATATTAGGGTATTCTTCAAGACAACCCAAAATTGTTTTTTCAATCATTTTAGTTAGCAGCCTCCTTCTTTCTATAATCTCTCAGCACTGCCTCAAGGTTATTATTGTTTTGATAACAAGATCTTCCGTATTTTTCGTCAAGAAGTCCTTTCTGAATTGCCCTATCTTGGATATTACTAACACCCCCATCGCTTAATCCTGCCTCCCTCCCTATTTTACTTAAACTATAATCTGTTTTTTCAAGCAATTCAATTATTTTATCTTGTTGATATTTTACCATCTTATTTAGCCTTTTGTATTTTTCATCTAAGATACTTTTTTTGATAGCCTTATTTTGAATATTTGTTATAGCACTACGAGTCAAACCAACTTCTTCACCTATTTTACTTAGGCTATAATTTGTTGTCTTCAATAATTTAATCGCTTCATCTTGTTTATATTTTACAACACCACCCCTAAGTCTTTTACACTTCTCATCCAAAAAACCTTTTCTGATGCTCTTTTCTTGAATATTCATAATTACGCCTTCATTAAATCCTACTTTCTTGCCTATTTTTCTTAGACTATCATCTGTTGTTCTAAGCATTTCAATCACTTCATCTCTTTGATATTTTACAATCCCTCTTTTAAGCCTTCTATATTTATCATCCAAAACTTCCTGTTCGATTGCAACATTCTGAATGCTCCTCATACCACCGTCGCTTAATCTCACTTTTTTACCTATTTCTCTCAAATTATAATCTGTTGTTCTAAGCAATTCAATCGCTTCATCTTTTTGATGTTTTATAACCCCATTGGCCAGTCTTCTATACTTCTCATCCAAAATCCCCCCCTTAATCGCTTCATCTTGAATGTGTTTTATAGGAACATCGCTTAACCCTACCTTTTCTTCTATACCTGTTAAACTATAATCTGTTTTTTTTAGTAATTTAATCACTTCATCTTTTTGATATTTTACAATCCCCCCAGCAAGTCTTCTATACTTCTCATCCAAAAGATCTTCCTTAATAGCTTTGTTTTGAATATTTCCTACAGCTTGATAACTTAATCCAACTTCTTTACCTATCTTTGTTAAGCTATAATCTGTATTCTTAAGCATCTCAATCATTTCATCTTTCTGATATTTCATAGTCCCCCCAGCAAGTCTTCTATACTTCTCATCCAAAATATCCTCTTCGATAGCCTTATTTTGAATATTTTTTATAGTGGTAGTATTTAATCTACATTTTCTGCTTATTTCACTTAAGCTATAGTCTGTATTTCTAAGTAATCCAGTTACTTTCTCTTCTAATTTTTGTGGTGTTTTTCTCATTGTTCCCTTATCCTTATTTGTTACTACTTTGGAGTTATTCTTACCTTAAAAGCTTTTCGAAATGTCTCAAGAAAATCTCTGGCCTAAAATTATGAATCAAGCCAAATCGAAAGAAATGTTGCGGAAAAGCCTTCGGCTAAGCAACATTTGAGGTGTGATTGAATGATTTGCCCCTGATTTTTGAACTAGCAGAACATTTGAAACCGAAAGATAATAATGATCTAGCAAAATAGCCCTGCTGTTGATAAACTAACAGTGGATTTTTCGCCATTTCCGGCTAATTCCAATAAAAATAGCAAGGACAAATCGGTCGGCTGTTCTTCAACTAACAGCCCACTTAATACTAAAATTTCACAGTCAAAAACTAGGTCTTATTTTAATGGCTATCCGAAGACAAAAACAAGCCAAAAACGGCTTTTTCACACACCAGGAATAGAGGAGTCATGCGACCCCTGTGAATTAAGATAATGAGCTGACTCTAATAAGTCAGTGGCTTTTTCAGATAAAAATAGGGCTGACTCGAAGGCAAAATCGCCGAAAAATGCGATTTTGTCAGCCCACTTAACAGGATATCTCACCTGGTTTATTTTGATTTGGGCAATAATATTCCAAAAAGAGCTAGAATCATCCCAATTATTAATAATGGTTGCCAATTAAAACCCAAAGCAAATACAATCAGAAAGTCATTAGGCGCCCCCGTGATAAGTGCCAATAGCATGCCTACTAAATTAGCAGACATATCTAAAAAAGGGATTATTGAAAGATAAAAGATAAATTTTTTCTTAATTAATAGTACCAAGATAATTAAAATAAGAAGGAAGATTATGCTTAAGATATATGGAGCCATAGAAATTAAAAATGCTTGATTTAGGGAAGGGGGATTTTCTATAAGGCCCTGAATACGAACTCGAGGTAATAAAGACCAAAAATCGATTATTGAATCGTAACCAAATCTTTTAGCAATTAAGGCATGAATAATTTCGTGAATGTAGCTATAAATCCACCCCCCAGTTAATATTAGAATTGTATGTTTCCAGTATTTTTTAAAGAAGGAAATAATAATCTTCTTTTTGTAATTTAAATCATCAAAAAGCCATACACAAAAGGAGTAAACCCCAACAAGAATGATTGCAGATAAAAAGATATAAACTGCCGCAAGAAAATTATTCTCTATCTGCATCCCATAACGAACAATTAGACCCACAATTATTCCAATTATCGCCTTATCCCAATATTTTTCAAATAGTTTATTAAAAGAAGGTTTTTTAGACATTTTACAATTCTTTAATCTTCAACAAAACATCTTCTATATTCCCATTATGGACTAAAAAGAAATGAAGTTTGCTTTTACCCAATTTTTCCCAGACTTTTGCTACTTCTTCTTTATACTTAGTATCCTCTCCTGTCAAAAGGTGTTCTCCTTTCCATTCTAAGGCCAAGATATTGCCTTTGTTGGTTACTGCAATAAAATCTGGATAAAACTTATTTTTCTGCCATCCCTGTAAATAAAAAGGGTCTTTCTTTTCACGATTTCTAATCCAGAATTTGATGTTTGGCAAATGCTCTAAGTCTAATCTTCTAACAAAGTTTGCTTCTTCTTTATTTAATTTATCTATTATTTTATAGTAATTTTTGTTAAACTCTTCAGGCATTTCTTCAGATAGAGTTATGACTTCTGGGAATGTTTCAACTTCCTTAACCTTTATCTTTCCTTCTTTGATTAGTTTATCAAATTTCTTTTTTGCATAATCCATTAGAATCTCATTTATCACTTCATCCAATTTGGAAAGGAGCACATAACGATTTATAGATAAATCTTGTATAGTATAACTCTTAATTTTATCAATTGCTTTATCTAAGAACCTGACTTTATCTTCCTTATGGAGCATAGTAAACCTAAGTTTTTTGTCTAACCATTGAACCAACTCTTTCTTAGAGCAACTTTTATCTTTGTAGTTTAGCTTTAGTATTTGTTGTGCTCCTCTTATCCATCTATCTCCCTCTTTGATATCAATAAGAGCCCTGCCTTCATTATCGTAATGAACCTTGAAATCAAACTCTGCATTTTGTTTAAATAATTCAAAATCTTCTCCGATTAAATCTTCGAAAGATAGTTCTTCATTTTCATAAGAGATCATAGGAACTGCAAAATCTTCTTTTATTCTTCTCTCGACATCAAAAGGATATTTCTTTTTTTCTTCTTTTGCGTTAATTACATCAAACTTGCTGTAACCATTAGTTTCTAAACCAGAAATAATCTGATTTACTGCTTCGTTAAAGTTTTTTGCAGATGCAAAGACATAACTTCTGTTTAAGTCTTCATTTTCCTTTCTTTTTGCAAATGGCATTCTCATTATTCTTCCGATTATCTGCTCAACTGCAACTTTAGAACCGATATTTGCTACAGAAATCAAGACATAAGCAAATGAACAATCCCATCCTTCTGCCAATGCGTTTACTGTTATAATATATCTGACCTTGCAACTTTTAGCAAATAAATCAACACCTTCCAACTCATTGCTTTTTGAGGTTTTTATGGCAATTTCTTCTTCAGATATTTTTCTATCTTTAATCAAAAACTCTTTTATTTTGTCTACTGTAACACAATCTTTATCTGTTCTGTCAGATTCTGCTTGTAATAAAGCGATAGGCCTTATTTTCTCGCCTTCTTTCTTAGCAATCTTCTCAAGTTCTTCTCTTCTTAGTACTCCTTGAAGAATTGCACTTTGCCATTGTGTATGGCTTTCAAGAACTAAAGGAAGTTTTACCATTTCTTCTTCTTTAAGTTCTGAAGAATGCACTTCAACTAGGATATTGCTTTCAGGTCTAGGTGTTGCAGTATACTCTATAATAAAACTCGGATTAAGGTCTTTCAAAAAGTCAATAGATAATTGTGTTTTAGTTCTATGGCCCTCATCAATAACGATTAATGGATTATTTAATCTGATAACATTGGCTAAAGATTTTATTATTCCAGACTCATCTTTTTCTAAAATCTTACTCCCCTCAATGTTCTCAAAATGATTGATAAGTGCCCCATTCTCTTGATACACTTTATACTTTATCTGTAATGCTTTTTCTTTTCTGAAAGCATCTAAACTAGAGATAATTATACAGAGATTATCATCAATGTCCTCTTTTCTAATCTTTAATGCTTCCTCATTAGAGAATATTTTTACATTATTATCAAAATAGTCATCTAATATCTGTCTATGAATATCCTTTCTGTCCTTGAATTTCCTTAGTGTTTGGCTTTTAATTGCTTCGGAAGGCACAAACCACATTACTACACCTCTATCCATCTTTTCTTTAAGGAAAGAGTCCATAATTTCTGTAACTGAATAGCATCCTACTAAAGTTTTCCCGCCACCAGTAGGAATTTTAATACAAACAAACGGGATTTTATCTCCAAAAAATTCTTCTTTATAGGCCTTTTCTGTTAAAGAGATAAATGCGTGTTTGGGCCCAAATTGTGCAATCTCAGTCAAGTATTTCTTCAGTTTATCTATTGCTTTTTGTTGATATTTTTTGAGTTCCATTTTATTCTTGTTTATTTAATTGAATTTTCTGCAAAGACAATCATCTCCTGGACTAAGGTTTTTATTTTTTGTGGGTCTTCTTCCCTGAATTTATCAGAATGAAGATACCTAGCAGAATCCCTTAATTCACTTAAACCAGATAAGGTCGTGCTAAATTCCATTTTTACATTACCTAAATCTGCCCAATCCTTAAATTGAGACAACCTTTTTTTATGGACTCTACATTCTAGAATATCTTTACTTGGCAAAGTTAATAAAACACTTATTGCTGATAACTCCGCACAGGCAAATGCATTTTCATAGAATGGTCTTAATCTGTTATTATCTAAATTGTTTATAGCACTCTCATAAAATTCTTTTGACGCTTCAATGTGGGTCTTTACCCTTTCTTTATTATATCTAAAATCAAAAGAAATTATCCAATTATTTTTAAAAAGTAATAATGTAATGTGTGCACAATTTAAATCTTCATCAGTTAGTTCTATTTTTTCAATAGCATCAACATCCATTTCATAAACTATTCCGTCCTTTTTTATAGATTTATTCGCTTTGGCGCTAGCAATCGCTTTAACTTCTTCATTTAATCTAATTTCATTTTTGCCCTTATCTAAAGAAAAAATTATTTGCATCTTAGAGATAATAGTGCCATCTTTAATACTTCCTTCTTTTCTTCTCCGTTCTATTTCTGGAATTATAAAGATGTCCATTACCTGCTGAAAGACTCTCTGTTTTGTTGTTTCGTCAATTGTCTTTTCCATCTTAGTAAACCTTCACCTCATAAGGTATCTGTTTGAATTGGATATTATGTCTTTGTAGGATTTTATCATCTATTAAGCATTTATCTGCGTATATTACCTTCTTTTTCTTATCCTTACCTAACTTTTTCAAGAAATCTTTATTTAAGATATTTTTGCCTTTCTCTTTGAATAGCAAGTAATATTCAATCTCATTATATTCTCCAATAAAGTTCTTAGAAATGTTTTTTTTATCCAAATTTGTGTTTGTTTCTGTAAAATAGATATAAGTCGCTAGTTGTTCAAATCCACATTCTTCTTCTATTTGGCCTTCTTCGTTAAATAGTGGCTTATCTAATCCACAGAATTCGAATCCTTCGGGGTAATCGTAAATTTTTATTGCATTTTTAATTCTTTTTGCAGTTATATTGTTTGCAATATCATCTTCCATTTCAATTAATATGAACTTCCTTGTTCCATTATCTTCCTTATTCAAATCCATTACTGCTTGTCCAGTAGTTCCAGACCCTGCAAAAGAGTCTAATATTATTCCTTCCTTGCATCCAGACATCTTTAATATTTTTTTAATAAGGTATACAGGTTTAGGATAATCAAATAAATCTAAACCTTCAAATAGTTTCTTTAATTCAGTTCTACCATTTTGATAATTTATTTCTCTTTCAATCCAAATTGTTTTTACTTTTGCTAATCTTTCTTCTCCGCTTTCAGATTCTAAAAAATCCATATGAAAAATATCCCAAAAATCTTCTTCCCCTTTTCTATTAACTTTTTTTCCAATAATAAACTCTATATTATTCTCAACTTTTTCTTTGTTCCATTTCCATCTTCCTTCTTCCCCACTAGGTCTTTGAGGTAATGCTTCTTTAGAATATTCTTTATTCTTTGTTGTAGATACTTTTCCATTTTTAGGATTAACATATATTGGAAAAAACATTTTTGGTCTTTGTTCCCTTTTCCATTCTCCTCCTCTTTGTCGCAATCCTAAGAGCCTATACTTCCTTCCAGATTTGTGAATATACTTAAATTCCGAAAGAGTATATTCTGGAATTTCAACACCGGTCATCTTAAAAACTTTAATATCTTTAGCATATATTAATAGATATTCATGAACATTTGCTAAATAATTGCTTGCTTGAGAACCTCGAGGATTACTTTGTAAAGTTATTTGGCCTATAAAATTCATTTCTCCAAATATTTCATCCATTATTCCTTTTAGATTTTTAACTTCGTTATCATCAATACTAATAAATATTGCCCCAGATTCTTCCAATAAATCTCTAAGAAGTTTAAGTCTAGGATACATCATACAGAGCCATTTATCATGTCTGCATAAATCTTCGGATTCACTACCTACAACTTTACCTAGCCACTTTTTGATTTTAGGAGAGTTTACTTTATCATTATAAACCCAATTTTCATTTCCAGTATTATAAGGTGGATCAATATATATCAATTTGATTTTTCCAGAATAATAAGGCATTAAGGCTTTCAAAGCTTCTAAATTGTCCCCCTTTATTATAAGGTTTTGGGCGTTTTCTCTGACTGAAAGAGATTTTACTTTCTTTAGAAGTCGAAAAGGGACTTCCTTATCGTGATTTACTACAGCCTCTTTTCCTATCCAATTTAATGTTGGCATCCTATTTTCTCTAATTTAATGCCTTATAAAAAACTATCCCATGTCAAATTTTTTAATTTTAGAATATATGGACCGTATCAAATTGATGTATTAAAAATACTATTATAAATCGAGCTTTTCTTGGTATGGATTTTATTTATTCTATTCCTATATTCCTTAGTTACAGGAGATAATCTTTTTCCATAAAATATTTTATTACCAAAATATCCATATCCCTTTGTTAGAATATTAGAAACACGTTTTAAACTTTCTTTTTGTTCAATCCAGCCAGATAAAATAACAACTTTACATTTTTCTCCCTCAAATTTTTCTCTAACTCTTCTAATATGGGCATTTTCATCCGTTAAAAGCAGTTTTACATACACAAAAGAGGTTCTTGGAAAATGGATAAATTTACTGCATGTAGTTAATCTTTGCTGATAGTCATTAAGCCAGCCTAACAATCCTTGGGCCTCTTTTTGTACTTTTTTTTGGAGGGCGTTTGGAAAGTTTCTTAAATTTCTTAAATAGGGGAGATATATTTCATCGAAAATTCCCTCCATTTTTAATTCGCCAATCTGATTCATTAAAGTTTTTATTCCTTTTGTTTTTACCATAGAAGATATAAATCTATTTTCTCCTTCATATTCATGCATTTCTCTAAGCTTAGAATAAATTTCATAATTTGTTAAAGCAGTTGTTAGCTGGGGACTCAAAAGTGTCCTAATGGAGCCTAGATAATCTAATATTACCCATTGTGTAACAAAGTTCAATAAGTTCTCACTTTTATTTTGGTCTAGTTTCTTTCTGATAACTGCAACATACCCATTTTTTGCGGCTTCAAGAAAAGAGGCTTCTTTTTCTTTGTCAAATACGTTTCTTACTATAACTTTTCTAGAGCCATAATTTAATTTATTTCTATTCGAATTTTTTTTCCAATTAATAAGAGACTCTATTCTTTTCTGTTCTTTCTTTATAAAAAATTTGATTTTTAAAGAATAATATAGATTTCTCAATCCTTCCCTGAAAGGGGAAATACAAATTAAAAGAATTATCATAAGAATTATTATTGAGAAGATTATTTTAATCCAGTTAGGAATAATATTCCAAATTTGAGGAAAGAGGTTTATAAGAATGCTCCAAGTACCTGAAGTGCCCATTACATCATTCATTTTTCAATTACTGGAGAGCCATTCCCATTATGTTTCATAATTAAAAAAGAAGCCTTTAGAGTACATTCTATACTACTACAAATTGCAATTACTTTGTCATGATATGGTAGAAATCCCCCTATATTCTCTTTATTCAATTCCTTAGAACATAGTTTACACTTCTTGGGGTTAGTTATAAGATTTTTTTCTGTTAATACCTTTATCGCTTCATCCAAGTCAGATTCTTCTATAGACTGAAATATGAGTTTTTTGTCTTCCATCTTAATCTTCATCAAAAATCATACATCCTATAAAAGGTTATATTTTGGGCTCTTTATAAATATTTCTTCATAAAATGCTCTATTTTTTAAGGGTGTCGGTTTTTATTATTCCCCACTATTTATAAAGAAGAGAGTAACATTGTTAACAATCTACATCCTATTAAAAATCCAAATATTCCGGATATTACAAAGCAAGATTTACTCAATATATTGAACTGAGTTAAATAAATTTTAAATGAAGAAAAAGTTCTTTTATTTCTTTCATTCTTATTTAAATTAGTATCTGTTTCTATGTTTGTATCTTCTTCAGTGTTTAATCTTATTCCCATAAAGAAAAAGAAGATTCCAATGCCTATAAATAAAACCAACATCCAATCAAATAAAGGTTGAAACCATGGACATGTGGTAGAACCTAAGAGTGAAATTATTATTAAAGCAATTCCTAAATAAATCCCTATTTGATAAGGTGTTCTTCCAGACCCTATCCATTTTATTGTTTCTTTCATTCTAGTATTTTATTTAACCAATTGATCTTATTAATGATGCCATATATAGAGGAAATTTCTATTAAATAGAAGATTAGCGTAAATAAAGGCTTAATCGGTTCTAAAAAAGGTCCTACAAGTAAAGGCTTTAATGCCTCTTGCATTATATCTGTAATAGAAAACGATTTATCTATAATTATTCCTAAAACAGAACTTATAATTATTTTTACGGCGGTTTTGATACTCATGTTTCCCTTAGCTTTTATTTAGTGCATACCGGAATTTATAATCTTTATGATTCTTTATTATTCTCTAATCAGCCCTCACCTCGTCCAATCTACTCACAACTTCAAGTATCTTGGCCATTTGAATCTCCATGCTCCTCATTTTCTCATTGAGAAGCTCATTTTCCTTGTTTGACCTTTCAAGCTGTTTCTCTATATCGCTTTTGGTTATGTCAACAAGCAAATCCTCCTGAGAAATTGTGTCTTTCATGCCTAACAATTCAGAATAATAATGGATTTTGTCGCTTTTTTTCCAGCCGAAGCGATACTTTAATGCGCTTTCAGACTTATATCTTGGAAGCCAATAGCAGCAGGAGCAATGCCTGAAGTCATACATTGTTAAATTAGAATATTTCTTTCCTGCCTCGCTTACCTTGTCCCCAAAAACTCTTTGCGCCAATCTTTTAAGATACTTATTGACAACAGCAGGAGAAGTGCTGAATATCAAATCATTGCTTTTAAGCTCCTTCTCTTTAATGTAATTATTGAGCAATTCAGGGCATATCATCAGCTTGATTCTCCTTCCAAATGTCTTGCTTACATCATCTCTGATATTCAGCTCTTTGCATGAATTAAACAAGTCAGAGACTCGGATGTTCATTAACTCAGTAGGGCTTCTTATTCCTGAATCAAACAGAAAAAGAATCAAGACCTTGTATTCATATTTTGCATTATCGCATAATTTTCTTACCTGCTCTTCATTAAGATAAACCCAATCAGGCTTTTCCTGTTTTGTATCCAAATCAGTAGTTATTTCTGCTATTTCTACGCCTGATTTCTTGCTTGTTTTCTGATGCCAGTGCCAGAATGCCTTGAAAATACTGGCGTAAGTGTCAACTGATGAATAATTCTCCCCGCCTTCCTTCTTGATTGTCCCATTCTTCATGTCAGAAAAGAAGCTTACCAACTGCTCTTCCTTGACATTGGCAATCCTGTCAAGATTATATAGCTCCTTGAATTTTCTGGCAAAGAAAACCATCCTGCCATATATTGTATTCAGACGGATGAAGCTTCTCGGGCCCTTGGAGCTTCCAGAAGCCACATTAAGCCCTTTTTCCATATCAGTGACGTATCTTAGAATGATGTCTGAATTTTCTTTTTCTATATCGGGAATTCCATTCCTGACTTTTTCTTTCCACTTAAAGTACCTTCTTTTGTGATTATAGGGGTCTATTTTTTCCATGTTCTCATAAACAAGGATCAATTTTATAAACAACCTGTATAAAAGTTGTATTCCCTCAATTCAGTCAAGAAGGTGAAGCGCCCGGAGCAGACGTTTAGAATTTGTTGTACGTACTTATCTTATTATTAAGGTGTTGGAGTTTTTAAAAGTTGCTCTATGCCTGTACTGGGCGTAAGAGGGATCTGAAAAATGATAAAATGCGAATATTTATAAAGGGTAGTAGCTTGTATTTAAAGTGTAAAAATGATAACTGAAATGAAAACTATAAAGATTCCAGAAGCAGAATTTGATAGAGTAAAAAAAGCAAGAGAATTACTTGCTATGAATGGTATAGGCAGCTTAAATCAAGAAACCCAGAAAGTTGTTAAAAATGAAATAAAGGATTTTGAAAAATTAACTATGGGTATTATTATAGGAATTGGTGCTACCTTACTCATACAGGCACTATCAAAATAATTTAAGATAAGAAAGGCAAGGAGAAAGATAAGGGCTTAATTTATGTTGCCCTAATTACAGATAAGATATACTCTTTCTGTGACAAATAACATAATTGCAAACAACATAAAATAAATTGCTGTTTGAGAAATGAGGTATTAAAATGCAAAACATACTGCAAGAATCAATGAAAAATCATATTTTTATAGCAACAGCTGTGAATTTAAATAAAAAATTTGCCTCTTTTATCCCTACGATAGAAACAGGCAGTTCTCATTTAAATACCTTGTCTTTTGTTGCTTTTTCAAAAAGCCCAAAAGGCATTGAAAGGAGGTTAGTATAAAATGGAAATTGCAAACAATAATATCGTAGAAGATTGGGAATTATCTGGAAAGATTGAAAAAATTGTTTTTACAGATAATATTCTTGAACTTAAAATTCCTCTGTATTCTGAAAATGAAATAAATAAATTCATACAAGATACAGAAAAAACAAAATCAAGAATTGCAAAAATAAAATCTGAAATGAAATTCAAAAAGGTTATTTGCAGATTTGATTTTGGAGATTTTGAGCCTTCTGAAGAACTACAGAAAAAACTTGCTCAATTACAAGATAAAATTTTTGATGAAGTTACAATTCAGATGATTGAAGGAGATTTTAATACCTTCAAATCTGTTTTGGAAGACTCAAAAGTTAAATTGAACAAGCCAATAGCTACTTTGATAGATTTAAATCAGCATCCTGAAGATTTAAATGAATATTGCAAATATCTTTTGATATTCAAGCCCGTAAATACTCGCTGGATTTATCATAAAATTGATACTTCTTTACAAAAGTATAGAGTAATTGCAGGAATGATGACCAAAGAAAATATTGAATATTTCTTAACAGGATGTAGACTTCGCTGTAGTATAAAGAATTTTGAGAATATAGCAATTTCAATAATAGCAAAGTTTTATTTTGGTTTTAAAGGATGCTGTCAAGAATATCATCCTCTAAAAAAGAATAAAACTAAAAGAAAGGGATTTTCTCCAACTATGGATTACTTTAATCCAAAAACTTGTGAATTTGAAAGGATTCCAAATAAGGATTATAGAAAAAATAGAATTGGAAATCTATTTCGGCTTGATGAAATTGAATCTATTCAGAAGATAAAGAAAATTAATCTTCTATTCCAACATTTGAATAAATCGTAGAATAGATAATTTTCTGCATCAATAATCGATTTTTATTTTTTATTTTTTTATCTATATTTTTAGTCATAGTTTTACAAGTTGGTTTGTTAAGCCCTCTTAAAAGACTACAATTCCTACATATTTGTTTTTCAGTCCCAATACATTTATTGCATATATTTTTTCTATATCTAAAAGTAAGAAAATAATAAAAAGCCATCAATTTCATTTCTTCATTTAATAAATATTTTTGGATAGTCATTTTTTATTCTCCAGCACGATAACATAAACATTATGATGCTTGTATTCTTCAGAACAAGGAATGTATGCACCAGAATTTGAGAAAGGGCGAACCTTAGAAGCAAAATATTTAATGACCTCTCTTTTTTTCAAATTTATAACTTTATCATTCTTCTTTAGACTTTTTCCATTCAAAATAAGTTTATCAAACTCTTGTGGTTTTGTTCTTGCCATATTACCTATGGATTACATAGGTAATTATAATATAAAAATCTACCTATTAGAATACATTGTTAAGTAAGAGGGACTTAGAAAAAATATTAATAACATTTATAAATAAAATGATAATTTAATAATAATGGCACAAATAGATGGATTTGGAAAATGGAGAATTTTAGATAAAGATAGAAATATAGATTCTGAAGAATGGGGAATAATAGACCTTCAGTATAGATTATTCTTTGAAACTGATGAAAGTGGGAATAAAACAGGGAAAACCCTCAATTTAAACTTTCTTGGTGGTTGGGAATTAATAACGAATGAAGAAAATTAATTATAAGATAAATTAATCAATTCCGACCATTTATTTGAATTTTCTAATTTCAAATCAGTAGCTAACTCATAAGGACATTTTCCTATTGCCTGATGCTCTCTTATGAAATTATTCAAACTTCCAGTATTCTAAATACAAGTTTAGTTTTGAGGGGGAGCTTTATTATATTTCAATAAGTTATTTAACCCTTATAACTTTTTGTCCAATATGGACAGGCTGACAGAAAAGCAAAGAAGCTATTGCATGTCAAAGATAAGGTCAAGAGATACAAAACCAGAGAAAATAATGCTTGAAAGATTAAGGGGATTTGAATATCAACCTAAGGCATTTGGAAACCCCGATTTTATAGACTGGAAAAAGAAAACTGTTGTATTCATTGATGGGTGCTTTTGGCACAAATGCCCAAAGCATTTTGCAGAGCCCAAATCAAACAGAAAGTACTGGCTGCCAAAAATTAATGGAAATGTGCTAAGAGACAGAGAAATTACCCTTGCTTACCAAAAAGCTGGCTGGAAGGTAAAGAGGATTTGGGAGCATCAGATAAATAACTTTTATAAATCATACATTCCCCATTTACCTATGGGTGATAATGTTATATCTGCAATACTGAACATCTTTTCTTTTAAGAACAATAATCTAAAAAATTATGCATCAAAATCCCTAATTAGGGTCAATGCAGTTGGAGAACAACTTGAATTTTATGTCAAGGATGCATTATCAAACTCATTTTCTCTTTCAGCACAGCAAAAACCCGTAAATTATTCAAAAGTTTTTGCTTGGCTTGGCAATCAAAATCATCCCCCAGATGCAATAATCAAAAATGGTGATGCATTTGAAATTAAAAAAATTGAAGGCGATTCAAGTCATTTGGCATTGAATAGCTCTCATCCAAAGGATGTTCTGCATAATGATGATGAGAGGATAACTGCAGATTGCAAGAAATGTGATGGGGGAAATTGGAAAGAAAAAGACTTGTTTTATGTTGTCGGGCAAGCAAAGGCAGGGGTATTAGGGTATTTATTCCTCGTTCAAGGAAATTGCTATTGTGCAAAAAGGGATGTTTACGAGAAAATACACGAGCCATTGAAGAAAGAGATAACTAAACTATTGGAATCAAAAGGGTTGGAGCAAGGCGATACTGTTGAATTGGGCAAGGTCAAAAAAGCTGACCCATTAGGTATCACTGAATTAAGAATTCGTGGTATGTGGCAAATACAGAATCCAACAAAAGTCTTTTCAAACTTATGTAGTATTGACAAGCAAAAGAAATTTAACTTGATTACTATAATAAGAAAAGACAAATATGAATCTTATCCTCAAGGGGACATTAAGAAACTTGAAGGCACAAAAGGCATTTTAGTTAAGGACATAAAGATAAGAGAACCCAATAACCCTTCAAAGTTGATTGATGCAAAACTAATTTCTTTTTCCTTTTGAGAACATCTCAATATCTTTTCTTATTTGGGTTGCAATTGCTTCTGCAAACTTAACTGGCACAGCATTTCCAATCATTTTGTATCCCTTTGCAACACTGTCATAATGAAAAATAAAGTTATCTGGGAAAGTTTGTATTCTTGCACATTCTCTCACTGACAATCTTCTCACTTTTACATTTTTGCTCTCAAATTCCCATTTATCTTCTTCAATCTTTTTCATCGGGGTTGAGGTTGGATGCAATGGTGCATGCCTTCCGCCCGCTTGTATTGTAAAAGAATAATCTTCCCAATTCTTTTTTCTGTTCCTTGACATAAATATTGTTGAGAACCCTCCAATCATATGCTCATGATTTTGAATTTTCAAGTTCTCATTTGGCTTATTTTTATCTTTGGCAGGAGTTGAGTCAGGCAATTTTCCAATTGCTTCCTTCAATGAGATTATCTCCTCTTTCTTGAGAGCATCAAAATTAAACTTTTTGTTTAAATCCTTTTTATAGCCTATAACAATTACTCTCTTTCTTTCCTGTGGAACTCCAAAATCTTTTGCGTTTAACAGCCTCCAACTGACATTATAGCCTATCTCTTCAAATTTGTTTATAATTTTGTCAAATTCACTCTTATGGGCGCTTGACACAATACCTGCAACATTCTCTGCCAGAAAGAATAGTGGCTTTTTGTCTTGTATTATCCTTAAATATTCATAAAACAGTTGTCCTCTTTGGTCATTTATTCCTCTCATTGCGCCTGCAAGGCTCCAGCTCTGGCAGGGAGGACCACCAATAATTCCAATAGCAGAAGGAATTTCATCTGATTTAATGTCAGTTATTGAGCTTTTATTGATTTTTAGCCCATGATTTTTCTCAAAAGTTTCCCATACATCTTTGTCATTATCATTTGCAAAGATGATATTAAATCCTGCATTTGAGAAGCCAAGGTCTAATCCTCCTGCTCCTGAAAACAGAGATATTATTTTAAGCTCCATCTTTTTATACATCAAATATTAAAATCCAGATGATTTAAAGCTTTTTCTTAATCCAAAGATAGATAGTCAAACCAATAGCAACAGCCAGAAGGACAACAGCAATGGTCATGCTTTTTTCATAGGGCAGAACGATGTCATTCATTTTTGTGCAAACTTTTTAAAAAAAGATTCGGTTTTTTTTGTAACTTTCTTTATTTCTTCTTTTTTTTCTTTTGACATTTTCTTCAGAGCCTTTTCTGTAAAATATACTATAAAAAATATACCAAGCAAAAAAGGAAAGACATCAAAGATAATGTTCTGTATTCCATATTTTTCATCTATAGACAAACCAAAATCAAATATTTCAATAATAAATCCAAATAAGATAATAATGCCCATAATGATTAAGAGTATAGTTTTAAATTTCATTTTCTTTTTTCCTTCCATCCCTTAAAACAATTCGCATCACAGAAAAAGAACACAGACCAATTCTCTTTCCTTTTAGTATCTTTGATAAGGGCATTTAATTGCCCCATCTTTGTTCTATGAGTGATTATATCCTCTTCTCTATTCCTGCGAAAAACCGATATCCATTTTCTATTTTTCAAAGATTTGCCGCAGCCAGAACATTTTATATCCTTTTCATCAATCAGCTCTTGAATTTGTTTGTTTGTCTTGTCATCCAGAGGCTTAAAAAGTTGTTCTGGCTCGATATTCAAATCAAAGGATGAAAAACTGTCTCCTATTCTGATTTTCATTTTCTTTCTAATCAAACTCTTTATTTAAATTTGTCTTTTAATTGCCACTCATCTTAAAGTTGCTCTTTTCGGGGCTTTGTTTGATAAGCCCGCTCGGTTGGACTTGATTTATGTGTTCTAACTAACTTTCACCCTATCCCTGTCTGGCTGACCTAATTCTGGGTGCTCTTTTAACATTCTTTTCGCAAGGTCAAAGTCACTATTTCTAGAGAAAACATGTCGTGTAGACCACTTAACCTGCAAATGATTCTGAAAAATGATGTTCTCTACATTATCGACATCCCATTTATTCGGTAATTTGACAAACCTTTTGGGGTCACATACTCCCAAACTTAAAATTGGAGAGAGTGGAAGATATGTTTGAATGCCTCTTGATGTCAATCCCAAATTCCCGTAAGGTTTCATATCAATTGAATTATATAAAACGAAGGGATTATCAGATGTCCAGTAAGGCATCTTTGTTTTATTTACAAACAGTATCCATTTCATATTAATTAATATTTCCGCTTCCCTTTGATACTCTCCCATTAATGATAGATGTAATCTTTTTATTGATTCTTCCTTACTCGCTTCATTGATTTCATCTATTAATCTTTTTGATAGCTTTTCCCCAAAAAACTTTTTTTTGATTTGCTTTATTATATCTTTAATAGTTTCTCTATTTTCTTTTGTCCTGATGAATTGTAAGGCTAAAAAACTGGCAATAGACATTTTTTCTTTCTTATTCAAGACTTCTAAGTCTTGACTATCAATTAGTTTTCGATATGCCAAATTCAACTCGCCTTCAAGTTTACTTAATTCTTTTTCAAATTCTTGTTCGACATCTGTAGATATATCATAAAATTTTCTCTCGGCTCCAATCTTTCTTATATTAACCGTGAATGTATTTTTATTTGCTTTATCGAAGCAACTTATTAAATAATCTCTTCCTTTTTGTCTCGCGAAGTTACGTAAATAAAATTGAGGCACGTAATGCTCAAATTCTGCCTTGGAGCCCATATCAAAAGACAAGCAGTGTTAGATTTATATCTTTGTTTTGAATCAGAAACATATCAAGGCACTTACCAGCTTCGCTTAAATTTTTATCGTTGCTATTCCAAATCTCCTAGAATCCCTTTGCAACATAATGCTTAAAACTCTTATCTTTGGGATTTCCCCTATTTTTAAACAAAATCTGAAACATCCCCAATTTTAACGGACTTTGTGCCTGCAAAAAGGCCTTCTCCAGTTATTTCTAGAACTAGTTCAGTATCATCTGCAGGAACATCGAATACTATATCTCCATTAGTTGAAAGACCTGGACCTAAAGTTTTAAAAACAAGGCCATTAAAGCCCATAGTGCCAAGATACATGCTTGCTCCTGTATCTGCATTATATTTTCTTCCTTGAGAATCTTTAATTTTGAAGGAATTGGAAGTCAAAAAAACTTCATTTTTACCATTATTTTTGATTGCAACCGACAATATGATGAAAGTTCCATCTGCTTCCTTTTGAATATAATCAGAACCTATAACGGGAAGAACAAACACTTCTTCCCCGACCGTATATTCCATGTCTTCAATAGTCACTTTCTCACCTAGGTTAATTATTGTCTGGGAATATTCGCAACTTTGTGATTCTGAAGGCTTGTTATTAGTAGAATCACAGTTATTAGCATCCGTACAGGTTCTTGTTTGAGTACCTGTTGAAGTGCATGTAGCCCAGTTAGTACATTGCCAATTTGGAGTGCATGTTTTTGGCTCTGAAGCACTATTTGTTCTTGTAGGTGTTTCAGAAGGGGAAAGCATGCCTATAAAAAAGATTACCCCGAAAAATATCAAAACCCACACCCAAAATCTCTTGTACCATTTTTTCTTTTCTATTTCTTTGGTCATTTAAATCACTCGTATATTACTCGTATAACTATTAAATAATATTTAAACCTTTCTTTCTATGAAAACAATCTGGGATGATATTAGCTTTATTGTCAGAAATAAAAATAGGAGGAGAATCTTTGAAGCACTAGATAAGCCAAAAACACCAACAGAGTTAGCAAAGGAATTAAATCTAAATGTAGGTTTTGTAAGTAATTTGATCATAGAACTTTTAGAAAGGAAACTTATCGAATGTCTTAGTCCTAATGAAAAAAGGCATAGATTCTATAAAAGAACAAAGAAAGGCAATGTGTTGCTAATACCTATGAAATCTAGATAGGCTTCTGAAGAGCTTCCTTTGCCTCATCCAGCTTTCTGATTACCTCTTCAGGGCTTCCAGAAAGAGTGCCTAGATACTTTATGACCCTTTGTTTAGTTAGATACCTTATAACCCCCTGTTTAGTCTTTACATTCTCCTTTTTGCCAGTTAAGAGGTAAAAATAGGTTCTCCCCCTTACCTTTTTAGCTCTTAGGTAAACCATATCATTTTGACACAACTTAACTATTTAAATCTTCCTATTAATTTCATAATGCTCTTTTCCAAAAATTAGCCAACTATATAACGACGTGACTATCCCTGTTTTGGGAAATTGAATCCGTGAACTGGAAATTTATATTATAGAAAGATTTATATATTGACACAACCTTGTTGTAACATCAATAAAATGATAATCAAGACATATAAGGAACTTAGTTTCTATTTGGAGATGTTCAAGAACGATAATGCGGACCTTCTTATATTAGAAGGAGCAGGGGGTCTGTCAAAATCACGTCTCGTTGAAGAAGTGATGAAAGACAAGGAATATCTCAAAATAGCAAGTCATGTTACTCCAATGAAGCTATATACTCTAGGATTTGAGCATCAGAATCTTCCGATTGTTTTTGATGATTGTGAGTGCCTTCTGCAAAATGATTCGAATATTGCTCTATTGAAGATGTTCTGTGATACTGACGAAACAAAGGAGATTAATTGGTTCACAACTTCAGGAATTTTAGATAAGGCAGGTATTCCAGAAAAATACGAGACCCGTTCAAAAGTCATAATAATTTGCAACCGCTTTAATGAGCTCACAGAAAAGATTTCAGCATTAAAGGATAGAGGATTTCTTTTAGAATTCAGGCCACATAATACCGAAATCCTTGCAAAAATGCAAGAGCTTATTCCGATTATTTACCCTAATGTTTCGATAGAAGAAAAAACAAAAGTCTATAAGCTAATAGAAAAGTATTCTAACGTATCGGAAATTAGTCTGAGGACGCTCATAAAGGGCATTTCTCTCTATAAGGAATGCGTTAGTAAAGGTATAGACTGGCAAACTCTTTTGCTGAATAGCCTAGAACTTAATCAGAAATTGATACTTTTAGATAAACTAATAAGAGAACATGAAAAAGATATAGACAGAATAAAAGTTTGGGAAGAAAGAGGCTATTCAAGAAGGAGTTACTACGACCATAAAGCTAAACTAAGTGCAAAATTGCAGACGCCTGTAGAAAATCTGCATGAGACCCCATTGCTCCAAAAGGACTGCATAAATGCACAGACATGACACCTTGTGTATATTAAATTACTAATTTTTGATTAACTTTGGCGAATTTTGAAACACTTTTTGGATAATTTTGCGGATTTTTATATATAAAATAATGCTTCTAAATTAAGTGACGCATTTTAGAACAATTTTTCAAAATATTAGTGGGGGGGATTAATACATATTTTATATAGATTCACTTATCAGCTTTTTTCCTCTCTGTTTTTCCTCTTTTTCCATTAATTCTTCTATATTATTTAAGGCTGTAGAAGGATTGGTTGCTTCATTTTCGGGTTTGCCCTTAGAATTATCTATCGCTGTATCTTTTCCTTCATAAGTAAATCCTTTGAGCAAATAAGATTTAGCGATTACAGAGTTTAATACTGCAATATGCATAGTCTGGATTTTAGCCAATTCATAATTATCTGTTTTTATACCTTGAAACTCATTTTCTAAAATTTCCTTAAGCTGTGGAATAAGAAGTTGAACAGTAGAAGATATTTCTTCATTATTATCACCATAAATGTCTGGCAAAACACAAACAATCTTTTTTGGGCTATAAAACATTACAGTAAATCCGTTTAATTTTGTTTTCAATCCCCTATACTTATTATTCGTAAGAGGTTGATAAATAGATTTTGAAAAGCAAAGGGGGAATGAGGAAGGGCATTTTATTACATTAAATTTAACTTGAATATTGTGTGCTCTTAATACTTTCTTATTTTCATTTTCCCATAGAAATTTGAATGCTTTGAAGCCTTTTTCTGTTAGCTTTAAATCTTCTTTTATTAATCCCTCCTGTTTAAATTTCGTAATGTGGTAATTGACTGTTGTTATTTTCATGTCTAATTCATTCGCTATTTGTGTTTGAAATGTCAAAGTTCTATCTTGATGAGTGCCAATAAACATAAGGATTTTGTATGCAGACTTACGAAAAATATTACAAGTATTTTTCATCATTTTTTAACCTTGTAATTCAGTTTAATGCCATGAAACCTTACAACTTCTATGAGACCAAATTCTGACAAAAAGAAAAGGCATTCCCATGCCTTTGCCTTTTTAATGGAGCATTTTCTGCAAATGGCCTCAAAAACTGCTGGAAAGGGCAGTATTTTGTTTTGATTTTTAAACTTGTAAGAATTGGCCACCTCATTCAAATGATTTAATAGTTCAGCCCACAATAGCCCTTCTTTATTAATTGTTAAAAGTTTCATTTTGATTTTCCCGAGAAAGTTTTCTATCCTTCTTTTTTTCTAGCTCTTTCTTAATTGTTTCTATCCATTCAGGATTTCTTGCCTCTTTTTCTCTTTCAAATTGCGGTGTCTCTTCTTTTGTCATCTTAATATATATACTGGATTTTTCACATTAAAATAGCAAATAAAGAAAATAACCTTTTTTAAGAAGAAGATAATTTCTTTTTTATCATCTCAAGAATTTCAGGGTCTTTGATTAGCTTGTTCATAATCTCATCAGCTTGACTTCTTTCAACATCTGCTTTGAGGATTCTTTGTGCTTCTTCCTTAGTTAAAGGCATTCCACAAATTTTACAGCAGATGTTTGTAGCCTCATTGATAGTATTGCATTTTAAACACTTTTTAGGCTCTAATCTGGGTTTGGATTTCTCTTTTTGGACATCAATTCCATTTATTTTCAAAATTGATTCATCTGTATCCTTGCCAGACATGTGGATGTAAACTCCTGGCATATTTGAGCCTTGAGTCCAGCCAAAATATTGTTTCATAGATGCCTCAGGCATAGTTGTAGCATATCTAGTAGCTCGTGTATGTCTTAACAAATGAGGATAAACTCTTTTTTTGATTCCTGCATTTTTTGAAGCAGTTTTTAGTATTGCAGTCATTCTTGCATAAGTCAGTTGTTTACCATCAGAAGCTACCCATAGATAACTTTCAGGATTATCATTTTTTGGATGATTGTTAAGCCATTGTTGGATATAAGGAGTAGAAGAAATAACCAAGATTTTCCTCATTCCTGTCTTGCCACCAACAGTAAGCCTAGTGCCATATTCTTCAGAAGAAATGTGCTTAATTTTTAGATTGCCTATTTCACCAATCCTGCATCCAGATTCAGCAAGACAAGCCAATAAGGCTTTATCCCTTGTATTTGAAGCATTCCTGATTATTTCTTCGATTTCATTTTCTGTCAGCAATTCTTCAGGAAGCTTATTATGATTACTAGATAATTTCAAAGAAATCCATTTAACTTCTTCTGCATAAACTCCCTTTTCTTTTATCCCCCTAATGAATGTGTGAAATTTCCTTAGCATTATCTTAAATGTTCTTTTAGTATTTTCAGACCATTTAGTCTTAGCCTCAATGTTTCCTATAATCGCCCTTAAATCATTCTCAGAAATCTTTTTGAAGGGTTTTTTCAGCATTTGGCTATATCTGATTAAATCATACAAATATCTTTCAATCTTGCATACGCCAATTCCCTCACTAAGCAGATAGTCTTTGAAATTTAGAATAAGCTTCTTGTTTTCAGGAAGGATGTCTAAAGATTCTATTCTCTTTACAGTGCCTTCATATCTTCTTTTGTAATTGTGAATATCGCCTTCCATATTTTCCTTTAATTGTGGTAGCTAATAAACCACGATTAAGGACGTACAAGAAATTAGGAACGCCCGGAGCAGGCAGAACACCTTTTTGACCTTATTCAGAGACTCACACTCTTTTTTGATCCTTATTCTTGTTTTAATGCACGGTTGTATTTATATTTTTCTGTTTTCTTTTGAAAAATGTAAAAGATATATTATATAATAATCTGGCTAGAAAAAACATATATCTCTAGTTAAAATCCTTCTAATGCTGTCACTTTAAAATGACTAAAATGGAAAGATTTATATATTAAAGTTTATTAAAACCTTTAATTAAAATGGCTAAAAAATTAGATGAAAGCTTTTTTGAAAGAAAACCACAGGTAGTTGCAAAAGACCTCATAGGGAGAGTTCTTATTCATAAAATTGACAGTAAAGAAATAACAGGAATAATTCAAGAAACATTTGCATATTGCAAAGATTCAGACAACATTACCCAAAATTACAGTGGAATGAGTCAGAATGCTGGGGGAGTTTATATCTTTGATTACAGAGGCAACAAATTTTTGAATGTGACAACCTCTTATTACAGAAGTAATCCATCTTGTGTACATATAAGCAAATTGATTCCAATACAAGGTACTGGATCTCAGAAGACAGACGGTCCAGGAAAATTGACAAAAACACTAAAAATACCTTTAAGCTATAATGGTATAAAGTTATCAAGGGAAAATTTATGGATAGAAGGCGACGGCGTTTCTTCTTCAAGTGTTCGTGAAGTTAGAGACAAAAAGAAACGCAGAGCAGATGTTATCTGTTTAGGCCATTACCATCTGATTTAAATTACTTGCAATTTCGCTTCTATAATCTCTCAGCACCGCCTCAAGATTATTATTGTTTTTATAAAAAGGTCTTCTGCGACTTTCATCAAGAATTCCTTCTTCAATGGCATCATTTTGAATATGCCATATAGTAGAACCCTCACCTTTCAATGCAACTTTTTCCCCTATCTCCCCTAAATTATAATCGGTTGTTCTAAGTAATTCAAGTGCATCATATTTTTGATATTTTACAATTCCTCCATGGAGCCTTCTATACTTCTCATCCAAAAGATCTTCCTTAATAGCTTTGTTTTGAATAATTCTAACACGTTCATTATCTAATCCAAGCTCTTTACTTATTATGCTTAAGTTATAATTTGTTTTCTTAAGCATTTCAACTACTTTATCCCGTTGATATTTCACAATTCCTCCAGATAGTCTTCTATACTTCGGATTCAACACATTATTTCTTTTTTCTAACTCTTCTTCAGAAATACCATGTTTTTTGAGCTTTTCATATTTCATAATCGCTCTATCCTCAATATTCTTTACAGCAGTTCTGCCTATTTTTACCTCTTTGCTTATATCTTTCAAGTTATAATTTGTTTTCTTAAGCAATTCAATTGTTTCATCCTGTTGATATTTCACAATTCCTCCATGGAGCCTTCTATATTTTTCTTCAAGAATCCTTTCTTTAATCATTCTATTCTGAATGTTTTTTATAGGAGTATCACTTAAATCTACCTCTTTGCTTATATCTTTCAAGTTATAATTTGTTTTCTTAAGCATTTCAACTACTTTATCCCGTTGATATTTCACAATTCCTCCAGATAGTCTTCTATACTTCGGATTCAACACATTATTTCTTTTTTCTAACTCTTCTTCAGAAATACCATGTTTTTTGAGCTTTTCATATTCTTTTATTGTATCATCTTGAATTTTTTTAATAGTGACATCACTTAGATGTATTTCTTTCCCTATTTGGATTAAGCTGAAAGTTGTCTTCTTAATCAACTTAATTGTTTCATCTTGTTTATATTGTATAGTTCCACTATGAAGCCTTCTATACTTCTCATTCAAAAGTCCTTTCTTTATAGCCCTATTTTGAATACACCATACTGTACCATTACTTAATCTCACTTTTCTGCCTATTTCACTGTGACTGTCAGTTGTCTTCTCAAGCAATTCAATCACTTTCTCTTCCAGCTTTTGTGGTGTTTTTTTCATTTTACACAATCTCCTTTCCTCTGTAATCCCTTAGCACCGCCTCAAGATTATTATTATTTTTATAAAGAGGTCTTCTGCGGCTTTCATCAAGAAAGTCTTTTGCAATCGCTTCATTTTGAATATGTGTAATAGTAGGCCTGCTTAACCCAACTTTTTGGCTTATGTCCCTTGATGTATAATCTGTTGTTCTAAGCAATTCAATCACTTCATCTTTTTGATACTTTACAGTCCCCCCAGCAAGCCTTCTATATTTTTCATCAAGAAGTCCTTGTTTAATCGCATTGTTTTGAATGTACTTTATACCTGGTCCACTTAATCCAACTTTCTCACCTATTTCATTCAAATTGCAAGTTGTTGTTCTAAGCAGCTCAATTATTTTATCTTTTTGATATCTTACAGACCTTCCATTTCTTCTGTATTTTTCATCAAGAAGCCCTTCTTTGATTGCATTGTCTTGAATTAGTTTTATACTGTTATAACATAATTCAACTTTATTGCTTATTTTTTCTAAACTGTAATTTGTGGTTTTAAACAATTCAATCGCTTTTTTTAATTTTTTAACTATTTTTTTTGTTTTGTTTTCTAGTATAATTTTTTCATTCTCTTGATAATAATTTTGTAAAATAAATTCTAAGCTTTTTTGAGGACGTCTCATTCCTTTATCCAAAAGGTTTTTTTTAATAGCTTCATCTTGAATGCGTCTTACAGTGCCATCGCTTACTTCAGTCTCTTTAGCAATTTTAATAGAATTATAGTTTGTTTTTTTCAGCAATTCAAGCACTTTATCTTTTTGATATTTTATAATTCCTCCTCCCCCAAGGAGTCTTCTGCGACTTTCATCAAGAAGCCCTTGTTTAATTGCATTGTTTTGAATATTTCTTACATAAGTTATACCTGAGTCTACCTCAGAAGCAATTTCTGTCAAATCTTTGTTTGTTTTCTCAAGTAATTTTAGTACTCTATTTTGTATTTCATCTTTTTGATATTGAATCTGCTTTCCACTAGAAGATCGTTTATATTTTGAATCTAAGACTCCATGGTTAATAGCATTATTCTGAATATCGCTTATAACTAGAGTACATGAATTAAATTTTTTAGCAATTTCAGTTAAGTTATAATTAGTTTCTTTAAGCATTTTAATAACTTCTTCTTTTTTGTATTGTGTACCTCCCTTATTTCTTCTGTATTTTTCATCAAGAAGTCCTTCTTTGACTGCATTATCTTGAATATTTCTTACAGTTTGATAAGATATGCTGCTTTTATCAGCAATTTGGGTTATACTGTTATATGTTCCTTTAAGCAGTTCAAGTACTCTCTCCTTTATTTCATCTTTTTGATATTGTACCCCGTTATTTAATCTTCTACGATTTTTATCTAAAATTCCTGCTTTTATTGCATTATCTTGAATGGCTTTTATAGCATGCATATCTTTAAACTTTGTTTCTTTTGTAATCTTAGTTAAGGAGTAGTCGGTTGTTCTCAGCAATTCAATCACTTCATCTTTTTGCCAGTTTACGACCCCATTAGCAAGTCTTCTGTACTTTTTATCCAATTTACATTCCTCAATTGCTGCATTTTGAATATTTAGTACGGATGTTGAAGAAATGTCAAGATTTCTTGCTATTTCACTGTGACTGTAAGTTGTTTTTTCAAGCAATTCAAGTACTTTCTCTTTCAATCTCTGTGCTGTTTTAGATGGCATATTCAATCTCCTTACCTCTATAATCTCTCAGCACAGCTTCAAGGTTAAGGTTGTTCTGAGAACGAGACCTTCTGTATTTTTCATCAAGAAGTCCTTCTTTGATAGCATCAATTTGAATATTTCTAACAGTAGCACTGCTTAACTTGGTTTCTTTTCCTATCTCTTTTAAATTATAATCTGTCTTCTTAAGCATTTCAATCACTTCATCTTTTTGATATTTTACAGTCCCTCCATGAATTCTTCTATACTTCTTATCTAAAAGGCCTTGCTTAATTGTCTTATCTTGAACTCTTTTGATAGATGTCCAGTGAAACCCTGTCTCATCCCCTATCTCTGTTAAATTGTAATCTGTTGTTTCAAGCAATTTAATCACTTCATCTTTTTGATATTTTATAATTCCTTTATTCCCTCCTTGAAGTCTTCTATACCTTTCATTCAGAAGCTTTTGTTTGATAACCATATCTTGAATACTTTGGATGGTACCACCACTCAATCCTACTTTTTTACTTATTTTCTCTAAGCTATAATTAGTTTTTTCAAGTAACTTCATCACCTTATCCCCTTTATATTTTATAATTCCCTTAATTCTTCTGTACTTCTTATCCAACATATCTTGCTCGATAGCTTTATTTTGAATATGTTTTATACTGATAAAACTCAACCCAACCTCTTTACCTATTTTGCTTAAACTATAATCAGTTTTTTCAAGCAATTTAATCGCTTTATCTCTTTGATATTTTACAATCCCATTAACAAGTCTTCTATACCTATCATCTAAAATCTCTTGCTTAATCATCTTATCTTGAACTTTTTTAATAGTATCTTTACTTAATCCAACTCCTCTGCTTATTTCACTTAAGCTATAGTCTGTATTTCTAAGTAATCCAGTTACTTTCTCCTCCAGCTTTTGTGGTGTTTTTTTCATTTTACGCAATCTCCTTTCCTCTGTAATCTCTCAAAACAGCTTCGAGATTATTCTGAGAATGAGATATTTTATGTCTCTCATCTAAAAGACCTTGTTTAATTGCATCCTCTTGAATATTTTTTAAATATCCCCTACTCAATCCTACTTTCTTTGCTATTTTATTTAAGCTATAATCTGTTGTTTTCAGCAGTTCAATCGCTTCATCCCTTTGGTATTTTACAGTTCCATTTCTAAGTCTTCTATATTTTTCTTCCAGTATTCCATCTTTAATCGCTTTATCCTGCATTCTTTTTACTGCCTGAAGATCTCTCCCCATTTTCCTTCCTATCTCACCCAAGCTATATTTAGTGGTTTTAATTAGCTCAGTTACTTCATCTCTTTGATATTTCATAATCCCCCCTATTAGTCTTCTGTATTTTTCATCCAGAATTCCTTCTTTGATTGCATTATCTTGAATACTCCTTATAGCTCCATCACTTAATTTCATCTTTTTGCTTATCTCATTTAGATTATAATCACTCTTTTCGAGCAGCTCAATCGTCATGTCTTTCTGATATTTAATTATCCCTCCCTCTAGCCTTTTGTACTTCTCATCAAGAACTCCTTTCCGGATTGCCCTTTCTTGGATATTTTTTATAGTCCCCCCATTTAATTCCATTTCTTCCGCTATTTTGCTTAGGCTATAATCCGTCTTCTTAAGAAATTCAATTGTTTTATCTTGCTGATATCTTACTATCTTGTTTAGTCTTCTATATTTTTCATCCAAAATTCCTTCTTTAATCATTTTATCCTGAATATTTTTAACTGCATTAGGACTTATCCCTCTTTTCCTTCCTATTCCACTCAAGCTGTAATTAGTAGTCTTAAACAATTCAATCACTTCATCCCTCTGATATTTTATAACTCCATTTGCATGCCTTCTATATTTTTCATCTAGTCTTCCATTTTTGATTTCTCTATCTTGAATATTCTTTATAAAATATTCACTTAGCCCAACTTCTTTGCCTATCTTTTTTAGAGCATAATTAGTATCCCTAATTAATCCAGTTACTTTCTCTTCCAATTTTTTAGATGTCTTTTGTGGCATTTTACTCAATCTCCTTATTAAAAATC
>Ga0315274_10001862_pt1 | contig 32345 bp, 28 predicted proteins | sample YL17G02_20_MG_FD_203700 | JGI IMG/M metagenome (GOLD analysis project Ga0315274, IMG submission 203700) | Sediment microbial communities from Yellowstone Lake, YNP, Wyoming, USA - YL17G02_20 | ecosystem: Environmental > Aquatic > Freshwater > Lake > Sediment | place: USA: Wyoming | collected...
GATTGGACAAGACCTCGGAGGGTTTTAGGCTTCAGGCTAGAATCTGGGGAGAAAAATTTGATCCCTCGAAGCATCTGCAGAAAGTCGGCGTGAAAGCTGTTACTTATCATCGTATGGAAATAGTCAAGGACCCGGATAGAGTCACGTTGAAATTCATTCTTGACATATAAGTGATTGCCTTATCTGTTCACCGAATCAGGAATGTTATTTCTTTCACGAGGGTTTCTGGGGTCAGAGCCCTTCCTCTTCGTTTGTTCAGTTTGACGAAGCCGAATCGCTTCAGCACTTCTAGGTCTTGGTAGACGTTTTTCACGTTTCTCTTCACTTTTTGTGCCAAGTCGTTTATTGACTCAACCCTCAGAACGGCAAGCCGATACAGAAGTTCCAGTCTTTTCGCTGTCAGCATGGCCGTTTGTTCTGGCCTAAAGTCCCTCGTCTCCTCAGCGGTGTAGTCGAGTTCGCCGTCTTCAATGTATCCTTTGTAGCTGTCCACAAGCTCATCCCATTCAAAATCGGCCTTCACGAATTTGGGGTCGAGTTTTTGCTTGAGGAGAAGCTCCTCGAACTTTTCAGAGCTCATGCCGAACTCTTTTTCCAGCGACTTGATTCTTTCTTCCACTTCTTCTAACGTCGATTCCCGGATGGTTCTGAGTCGTATGGCGTTCACAGATAAGGCTGTGCCGTGATTCGCTTAAAACGTTCGTGATGAAAACGCTTAAAGCAGTTAGTTACCACTCTGATTCCAACCAACATCTGCGGCGGGTTGTAGAAACGTCTGTAGCAAAGCTTGAGGAGCACATCTATCTGATCGATGCTGAGACTGCTGGGATCAAGAACTTCATCGCAAGCTACGTTTTGAAAGGTGAGCGAGTGGCAATGGTTGAAACGGGCCCAACGTCTTCTGTGCCTAACCTGCTTGCAGGCTTGAAACAGTTGAACGTGAAGCCTGAAGATGTCGTCTACATTGCGGTTTCCCACATCCACCTTGATCACGCCGGAGGAGTCGGAACCTTGTTGAAGCATCTGCCCAACGCCAAGGTCATAGTTCACCCCAGAGGCGCGGCTCATCTGGCTCACCCTGAGAAGCTTTGGGAACAGTCAAAGATGGTTCTCGGAAGCATAACTGAACTGTACGGTGAACCTGAGCCTGTTCCCGAAGACAGGATTCTGGCAGCGGCTGACGGAGCGGTTTTCGACGTTGGAGAAGGGGTAAGCTTGAGGGTTGTGGAGACGCTTGGGCATGCTTCGCATCATCAAAGCTACTACGAGCTGCCGAGTCAAGGAATCTTCTCTGGGGACGCTGCGGGCATCTATCTAAATGGGATAGATGTGATTGTGCCGACGACGCCTGCGCCGTTTCGGCTAGATGTTGCTTTGGCTTCTTTGGATAAGCTGTTGAGCCTCAAGCCTGTGAATCTTTTTTACAGTCATTTCGGCAGAGCGTCTGACGCTGCTGGAAAACTGGAGACGTATGTGCAGCAGCTTAAGCTGTGGGCGGAGATTGCGAAGCAAGGGCTGGACAAAGGCGAAGGTACTGAATCCATAAGTAAGCAGATATTTGAAAGGGATGCGGCGGTTCGAGAAGCCTTAGAGTACGTTAAGGCTCATCCGATTCTGGGTGATACGGTCCTCACACATAGCGTGCGGGGCGTTGTGGATTTCATTCAGAAATATGGTCTGGCTTTATGATGAGACTGTTTTGGTTTTGACGCCAAAATCGTTTATATTGTCGCTTCATCTTCTCTTGTGATTAGGTGTCAGAAATGGGTGAGGAAGAGGGTCGCCATCCTACCGAGAAGGTTCCGCTTGAAAAAGTCAACGATTACGCATGGCGCATTCCCCAATACAGGCAGGCCATGAGAGTTCCAGGCATGGTCTTCTCGGACAAGGACCTGTTGAGCAAGATGCAGAGTGATCGGACGCTTCAACAATGCGCGAACGTTGCATGTTTGCCAGGTATCTACAAGTACTCGATAACCTTGCCAGATGGGCATGAGGGTTATGGTTTTCCAATAGGCGGAGTGGCAGCAACAGACTATAATGAGGGCGTGATCAGCCCCGGCGGGGTTGGCTACGACATAAACTGTGGGGTTCGTTTGCTTACCACGAATCTTTCCGAGAAGGACATAAGGCCTAAGCTTGTGCAACTGACAAACGTCATCTTTGACAATGTTCCGTCCGGGCTTGGGAGTCGTCGGAAAGACTTCAAAGTGACTGTTCACGACTTGGACAGGCTGGTCACGGAAGGCGTTCGAAATGTTATCGACCAAGGATTAGGTTGGCCTGAGGACGCGGAGCACTGTGAAGAGCTGGGTTGCATGAAGAACGCGAATCCCGATAAGGTTTCGGCAACGGCGAAGAATCGGGGGCTGACACAGATTGGCACCTTGGGTTCTGGAAACCATTTCTTGGAGATTCAGAAAGTGGACAAAATCTGCGATTCAAAGGCGGCCAAGACTTTCGGGATTGACCATGAGGGGCAGGTTACTGTCATGATTCATTGTGGCAGTCGCGGTTTCGGCCATCAGGTTTGTTCAGACTACCTGCGGGTTATGGAACGTGCTGTTCAGCGGTACAAGATTGTTCTGCCTGATCGTGAACTTGCATGTGCGCCTGGGAAGAGTCAGGAGGCAGAGGACTATTATCAGGCGATGGCTTGCGCGGTCAATTATGCGTTTGTGAATCGTCAGACGATTATGCATTGGGTGAGACAGAGTTTTCAGCAGGTTTTCAAGGAAGACGCTGAGAGGTTTGGGTTGAAGCTTGTTTATGACGTTGCTCACAACATTGCGAAGATTGAGGAGCACAAGGTTGATGGAGGGCAGAGGAAGAAGGTGTGGGTTCACAGGAAAGGTGCGACGCGGGCGTTTCCAGCTGGAAACCCGGAGCTTCCTCCTGATTACAGCGGTGCTGGTCAGCCTGTGCTTATCCCGGGGAGTATGGGGACGAGTTCTTGGCTTTTGGTGGGCACTGAGAAGGCGATGGAAGTCAGTTTCGGTTCCACGGCTCATGGCGCGGGGAGGATGATGAGCAGGAGTGCGGCGAAGAGAAACTATCGGGGTGGCGACATTAAGAAGGCTTTGGAGCAGCGCGGAATCTACGTCAGAGCAGCGAGTGCCATAGTCTTAGCGGAAGAGGCTGACCAGGCGTACAAGAATGTGGATGTTGTTGTAGATGTCAGTGACAAGGTGGGCATAGCCACGAAGGTGGCAAGGTTTGTTCCTATAGCCGTGGTAAAAGGCTAATCTTTTTCCCTTCTATTTCCGGTGTCGGTTTCCGATAATGTCTTCTCTTTCTTTTCTGATCAATTCTTTCTCTTCTGTCGAGTGTGCCTTGTGCAGCTGCTTCATGTACCATGTTCTTTCTCTGGCGTAGTAGATGCTTAAGGCTATTCCGAGACAGAGCAGTACGAAGCCGAAGACAGTCGCGGACAGGCCTAGGAGGTTGTATGGTTGGGGTGCGAGGTTGTATGGGATTATTAGGAACCATTCTGGGTTCTCGCCTTTTGTGAGGGTTATGGTCTGGCCTCCGACGAAGAATATTGAGCCTATGGTGGTTATGAAGTAGCCGACGGTTTCGTTGTGTCTTGATTCTTCTGCTTTTTCGTGGAGGTATTCGCTGAAAAGCATTTCATCAACATGTTTAACCACGTGGCAAGTGTTGTATAAGTTTTATTACTGGTTTCGAATAGTGTTTTCCTTGCTAAGTGGTCTGGGATGCCGTTCAAGGACGAGTGCGGGCTGTGCAAGAGGGTGCTTTCTTACAGGCTTCTTAGGCGATGTTACAGGTGTGGGCGCTTGTACTGCAGGGATTGTATGGTTCCCGACGTTTCCACGGGTGATCCGACAAGGTTGTTGTGTCTTAACTGCGCTCGGAGGACGGTCTCGCCGAGGATTGTTTCCAAGTATGCTGGGCTGAATGGTTATCTGAAGTTCAGAGGCTCCTTTACGAATAGTGTTAAGCTGAGTTTCGCAAGGATGGACGGAATTGTCGGGGACAATCTGCCGATGGAAGCGTACAAGACTGAAGGCTGGTGGAGCAATCTGCCCACGAACGTTCATGCTAAGGCTTGGCTGGACGCAGGTTGGAATGTTGAGGAGGTGAACCTGAAAGAGGGGCATGTGGTCTTCAGAAAGGTCAAGGAGCTGCAGCCCACGGGTTCCAGAAGGAGAAGAGCTTCGCGGAGCGAGATTGAGAAGCCTTTCACTCCTGTTCGTGTTCGTATTCCTAAGCCTAGGACGCCGTCGAAGACGAAGGTGTCGAAGCTCTATGCTCGAATCAAGAATCTGGAAAGACAGAGGACTTCCATGCCAGTGTATCGTGGCAGTTTCAGGCCTAAGACGAAGCATGAGAAGCGCTTGTTTAAGCCTGACGAGAAGCCGTCTCAGTAGAAAAAGTCAGAGAGAATTTTTATCTAGCCCACCCATGCTATTGTAGTGCGTCTGGGCGTGAGGGGCGGTCGTGGTCTAGACTGGTTTAGGACACAAGCCCTCCAAGCTTGTGATCCCGGGTTCAAATCCCGGCGACCGCACCACTCTAGAACTGAATGCGTACAACTAGAATCGCTCCACTTTCCCTTTTTTGATTCGCTTCCTGAGGTGAGAAGGTTTTGAAAAACGACTCAGGAGACTTAAGCCCGTTATAACCTTATAGAATGATGGTTGTGAGCGTCACACGCGCAGACGCCAGTCTACTGGATGTAATGGATTCTCCTGTCGCGAGGAAGTGACTGAGTTCATGTGGCTGATTCTAACTGGCAACCTCAAACTCTCCTGCAAATGAGATACGGCTCCGAACACTTCATACACTAGTTCACGGAAAAAACTCACAATCGCACAATACGGTTTTACAATCATTCACTATAAGAAAAAACGACTTCACAATATTGTGGTTTATTGTGGTTCAACCACAATCAAGCCCCTTGTGAAGGCTAATCTAGAGAATTGGTCTAGACTAACAACACAGGCAGGAAGCACACGCACTAGAATCTAGTGCATGCAGTCAGAAGCGAAGGCCTAAAACACGCTGGGGCGCGTTCACAATCGCCCTATGAATCCAAGTGGTCTTCGCCTTGTCAGACATGAAGGCCACGAGTGACTCGTTTTTGTAGTATGGACAGCTTAAGGTATGGTATTTCTTGGCTTCTGCGCGTAGGCGCCGGCACAACTGCACGGCTGAAGGCTTTTCCTTCTCTTGGGTCCAGCTTTCACGTTTGATGTTTGGAAGCAACACCCTGAGCGGACAACTAGGACAGAGCTGTGGCTCGTCTTTCATGATGTTTCATGCTCATAATATTCTTTGTGCCATTGCAAGCTTCTTTCTCTTGCTTTCTTGCGTTTTCCGAAACGAACGGCCTTAACAAGCTTGATCTTATCTATTGTCTCTCGATATTTGACTGTGAAGAAGCCGACCTTGCCTCTGCATTCTATGCGCGCGCTTGGCCATGGGTTCGTTAGTGTGCTAGGCTGCGAATCCGTTTCATCCTGGCATGATAGGCTGGGCGGTCCAAGAGTTAATGAGGAAGGCGTTTCATAAGAGTGTTGAGAGAGTCTGTTTATGAGCAGGCGTAGACGGTTTGACAGGCTCGAATGCCAGGGTTGTATTTACAAGGCGAGCACGTACTGTTGGAGACAGTGTCCGTACAACATTTGGAAGAGAGAAGAATGCTGAAGCGCACGGTAAACGATTGCAGCGACTTCATACTCTCTTGTACGGTTTTGTGTTGTCTGGAAGGAGTGGCGCGCGCGCTGAAACCCTTAGAGCTTAGTTCACTGTAAGGTCCCTGAAAAACATACCATGCTACCTTGCCACTAACATGCATCCAATTGGGAAGTTCCCCAGCCTGCACTTTCCCATTAGCAAACTTGTCAAACTGCTTGTGAACATCACTGCAACAAGTCATGTCAACCATCTTCCTTTTCCTTATTTGACCTTCACTTACTAGGTCTAGTTTGCATTATAGCATTTTGCCAGAGACATGCCTAATCTCAGAATAGCCCATTTCTATTTCTGAAGTCAAACATTCTGGAGACAGGTCATCTCTTTCTGCAGACAAACAGTATTTTTCTACCCTCTTCTCTCAGATTGGCTTCAAGGATCTCAAAATGTTCAGAGAGAGCTGACTTCATTTTGGCAACTGGGTAAATAGTTTCTTTGAATCTGTACTTGTTGAGTTGGTAAAGTCCATTTGGGAGTCTTTCAAAGATTCTAGAATCCCAAGTCAGTGTATTGCCCTTCACCATCTCTTTGTCATAGTAGTATCCCTTTGGGAACTCCTTAACTGATGAAGTAGACCTATTGTATTTTTCCAGCCAATGAAGCGTATCTCTCAGCATTTTTGGAGTATAAACATCAAAAATGAACAGCCCATCCCTGTTGAGATGCTCATTCACTGCTTTGAACGTTGATTTCCACTGGTCAAAGTCTTTCAGAAAGTTGATTGCATCGTTAGCAGAGAATATGACATCGAATTTCTCATCAATCTTGAAGTTGTGCATGCTGGAAACAAAGAACCTGCCCCTTGGGATCCTCCTCCTGCAAACCTCAATGTAGTCCCTTTCAATGTCCAAACCATAGACAGCATACCTCTCTGGAAGATTGACCAAGACCATTCCAATTCCACACCCTATCTCTAGTATCTTCTTCGCCTGCTTGCGATATTCCTTTATGGATTCCAAGACATAGTGTGCCCTCGCTCTTGCTCCTTGCTTGCTTGTAAGCGATTCCCAAAAACTCACAAAAGGTTTTGACGTCTTGCTTCGGTGCTCATATTTGACCATGCACAACCCCCAAAGTTGCATCCAGCAGAACGACTATTTGTCTTTTGAGTCAGATATTGTTTGTCAACTTCTACTCTTCGCGCGCGCTAGGACGTTGCTAAATTCAGATTTTAATAGATTTTATTCGGTCAGAACATCAACCATCTTTCCGTCAAGAACATCTAAATACGTGCCGAGAAAAAGCCGACACCAATTAAAATCCATTTTTGTCCGAATTTAGCAACAGGCTGGCGCGCTCAAAACTTTTGGTAGAGTTGAAGGAGATACTCCTGAAAAGCATACACAGCTCCTAAACCTTCTTTCCATATTCACGGAACTTTTTCCCGCAACACTCGTACTGCTTAACATGTATCTTTTTGTTCCTGCCCATATTCCACTCCTTTATCGGCGTTTCAACTTCTTTTCCACAGGTCGGACACTTAGCCATTTGTCTGTCACCTCCTTCAAAGGTTTTAAGATTAAAAAACAGGGTATTACTGTTACTCTCCTTCTTCCTCTAGTTCCTCTTCCTCTTCTTCTTCCTCTTCGCTCATAGCGTTGTGCTCCAAAATTTGCGCTCTTAGGTCAAGTCTATAGCGCTATTAATAAGCGTGTTGATAGTCAAACATCCTCCTTAAAAACACTATATACAAGGATGCATCCCTTATTAGATCGGAACCTATATTGCGTGAGAAGCTGGATGAGATCGCCCGGAGATCAAAGGGGGCTTATGACACTCTTTGGATATGAGTGGCCCACACGCGTCAAGATGAGAGAGATAATCAAGGGGACTGTTTATTGCTGGAGGCAGCGTCCTTACAACGTCTGGCGCCTTTATTCTCACTACAGCATACTTAGTCTAGTCCTAACAAGAGAAGCAGCAGAAAACATTGGGAGAACCGACAATGCAGTCTCACCAACCTACTTCAACACATAATTTCGGGACAAGGCAACGCGCGTCCTAACCGTTTACAGTGAGGCATGGTTCCAGCATAGCGTGGTCTATTGCCGTTTTCAAGCGCGCGCTTTAGATTTTAGTTTTTTTATCATTTACTACACTTGCCTTGTTTGACATTCGTTTCTTGCGGTTCTTTTGTGTGGTTTTATGGTTGAAAAATGCTTCTTTTTGGAGGGAACAGCCAAAACACGCCCATCAGAATTTGTGCGTGTGCTTATCTACGCTCTTCTTTTTCTTCCGGCGCTTCTGCTTCTTCTTTTAATTTGGGAATTAGCTTCTTTGCCCATTCTATTTTAGTAGAGTAAGCTTCACGCAATTGTGGAGAAGTAATGGGTTTCCATTCTTGAGCCACTGCAGGCGTTCGACTTTTGAATCTACTAATCTTGCCTTTTCGTTTGGGCTTTTCTTTCCTTATCGGTTTATGATGTTCAGGTTTCATATTCGATCTCCGCTAGTTCAAGCTTAGATACTTAACATATATAGAAGTTTTGTCACCTTTTTAATTTAGCGCGCTACTACCAAAGGGTTGATACAGGCTATTTCCATGAACGAAACAAACCCCACACGAACACCTCACAAACACCCAACACAACATTAAAAACAGGTAGTATTCAAGTAGACCAGACACTACAAGTGTACAGGTAAACACATAACCCCACCTAACCACCTACATTAAACAAGACAATGCCATTAGTGTAACCATAAAATACCATTAGCACGCGCTAGGCTGTTGCTAAATTCGGACTTTAATAGATTTATTCGGTTTTATGATTAGCCTACAGTTTTGGGTTACGCATCTGTCTCTTGCCAGTTTGCAGTAACCGCCTTTCTCATGCCTGCAGGCCTTCTTGAGCCTCGAAAACTCCAGAACAACGACACTGGACTGAGGAGTCGCTCTGGGTTGAGGAGCTTCTGCGGGGCGGTACTGGAGTTCGGGCCTTCCACGGCCTTTACCCGGCTTTTTCTCCTTCAGGATGAGCTCCCCAGAGCCAAGCCGCACCAGATGGATGATGACTGTTGAACGTGCAAACCCTGAATCCCTAACCAACTCAGCAAGCGTAAGAGGCTCGTCTTTCCTCGTCAGAACATCAAGTATCTTCCTGTCAAAAAAATCAAGATACATACCACGAAAAAAGCTAAACCTATCAAAATCTATTTTTGTCTGAATTATGCAACAGGCTGGCGCGCGCTATACACTTGGAAAACTACTTTGGCCTCAAATCGGCTCCACAGTTTGGACAGAACTTTGAACTCACAGCAATGCGAGCCTGACATTCAGGGCAGATTAGCACAACTTGTTTATGCATTGGTCTATAAATTGGAACTGAAATCACAATAAATCCGTAGATAATCATCTACTTTCAATAGAAATATGAACCGCATTCCATAACAAAAAGCTTGCTTATGCCAAGATAATTATAGGGATCTTAAGCATTGCCCTCGCTGCTGCTGTAAGATTTAAACGTAAGTTTAAACCTATACGGCCCCACCAAAAACCCTTTTTCGCCAAAATAAGCGAGGTTGGATGAGTATTTTGGGAAATAAATCCAAAACAACCAGTTCTTGCAGATTTGTCGCGCTCATATTGGATAGGTTCGAGTAGACCTGAACCCATTTGGGTTCTAATCCCGGCGACCGCACCAACTAATTGATTGCGTGTTTGCGTGTGCGCAACGGTTGTAGGCCCCTCTATTAGAATACAAATATGCAGGGCAACATTGTTAGGCAAGAGGTTTTCTTGGCTTTCCAGGGCGCCTAGACCCACTTATATAGATTGAACTTCCTGTTCATTGACACTATGATGCTGCACGCGCCTCGTAGCCAAACATCATCTCAAGGCTGCAACTGCAATTATCGTGAATGGTGCGATTATGCTCAGTGTGAAGCCGCTGCTGAACGCCGCTATCAACGAGTCAGAACCACAGTAGCGAACAATCACGGGCAACGTAGTATCCATAGTCGTCGCTCCGCCCAACGCTATCGGGGCATACTTGTCTATCCTAGCCGTCAGCGAAATAGTGACTATCGTGAACAGTTCTCTCAGAAAATTCACCACAAACCCCAAAGCACCCCACTGCGCACCGAACAACTGACCCACCAAAGGACCGGCCAGCGTGTACCATCCGTAACCAGCCGTCACCGTCATCGTTTTAACAACGTCCAGACCCAGAACCAACGCGCTCACGGTTCCGCCCAGAATACTGCCCAGCGCAACTGCGATTGGGATGACCAGAATCTTCAATCCCATCCGCCGCATCTTGCTGACCGACTCCTTATCCAGCCCAAACACCAAGCCCATAACGAACAGCAACACGATCAGCGCACCGTTAAACACGTAATCAGAAACCCAAAAGCCAGCACCAATGCTTCCCCAGTTACTGTTCAAGTAACCTGCCCCAATCCCCAGCACAAGAGCAGAAACGATGTACTTAATCATTCCAACCGCACCAGCTTTCTAGCCGCCCACACAAGAACCACGCTGAACCCGAGAGCAAAAACCAAAATCACAACCGCGTCCAACCCAACCTCAGGCAGCGACCTCAGCAACTCGCCGTTCGAGCCAATCCCGAAACCAAGCGAAAAAATCAAAACAACGATAACTCCAAGAGAGACCTTGCCAAGATCAACCTTCCTTCTGTCCCGAAACAGATAGCCGAGCGATATGCCAACAACCAGCGGAACCACGAGGTAAAGCATTCGAAGATCAATCACGAATCCTACACCAGCCCAAACCGAACCGTCAGCTAGTATCATCAGCTTCAGATTTAATCTTTCTCGACATGGAAGGTCAGGGAAGAAAAGGGAGTAGAAAAAGCAGGTTTGTGGCTGCTTTGCTAGGCTTCTTCGAAGAACTCCTGCGCCCTCGGCGGCAGTTCGCTCAAGCCCCTGCGTTCACGTATCTGCTTTATTATTTCAGCCTGCATCTGCTCTGGAACAGGAGCCCACCTGCTGAACTGCGTCGCCCAGAACGCTCTGCCCTGAGTCGAAGACCGCAACTCGTCGGCAAGCCCGAAAGACTCTGACACGGGCATTTCAGCCTTAACAATAATCATATCCTCTTCATTAACCATGTCCAAAATCTTGCCACGCCGTTTCTGCACTATGGCAATGACGTTGCTCACAAACTCGTTCGGAACCTTACACTCAAAACTGATCAAAGGCTCCAAAAGCTTCGGATCACTGAGCAAGAAAGCACACCAGATCGGACGCCAAGTCATGGGCAAAATCTGCGCTGGGCCGCGGTGCACTGGGTCTTCGTGAACCGTTACGTCTTCCAAGTTTATCTTCAACCCGTACGCAGGCTCCTTCGCTAGGATCGAAGTGAACACTGCCTCGCGGAAGCCTGACTTGACGTGATCCATAATCTCTTCAACGTACTGCCTGCCTTTGATCCTGTTGACAAGAATGTTATTGCCTTCAATCGCAACAACGTTCTTTGCATCGTCAGTTTCCCAGCCGAAACCCTTCATTGTCTTCGCTCTGTCGTCGCGCGTCTGATTCTCAGAAATCTTTCCAGATCTTAGAGCCTCAATGATGTCTTCAGGCAACTTCTCCATCGTCACCCACAGCTTATTGTGCTTGTTGGGGCTCTTGCCCATTGTCGCCGGACCCTTATAATCATGGCTGATCGTCTCACGGTAAATCACAATCGGCTTGCTAATCTTAACCTTCAAGCCTGCCTCCTGCATGCGGTAAGCGGTGATTTCCAAGTGAAGCTCACCCATGCCGCTCAGCAGATACTCGCCGCTTTCCTTGTTGATCAGGAAGTGCAAGTTCGGGTCTTCAGTCGTCAACTTGTGCATGACCTTGTCAAACAGCGGCAAATCCTTCACGTCGGCAGGCTCAACTGCCACCGTAACCACCGGGTCAGAAACATACTTCAATCCTTCAAACGACCGCGTGTCCGAACCCTCTTCAGCCACGGTCTCACCCACATGGATCGAAGGCAAACCAGAAAGAGCCGCAATATTCCCGGCTGGAACCCGATCAACTATGACTCTGTCCGCAGCCATACTCATGTAAACCTGCTGAATAGTGCCCTTCTGCCGACTGGTCATGAGCTGAACAACCTTCCCCTTCTCTACCGTCCCGCTGAAGACTCGCCCGATAGCGACAAGACCGCTGTGAGGATCGACCTCGATAGTTGAAACACACATCAAAAGCGGCCCATCAGGCTCAACCTTCGCCATGCCCTTGCCAACTGGGCTGTTCGCGTCGCCTGGCCAAATCTGGCTCTGCCTGTACGGTTGCGCCTGCAACGGGTTTGGCAAGTGCTCAACGAACATGTCCAGAATCGGCTCTTGGACGGGAGCCTTTTTGCTTAAAGCGTCAACTTTCCGATCAATCTCGTCATGCTCACCCGCGTAAGCATCAATAATCTCCTTGAACGTTACACCCTTCGCCTTCATGTGAGGCAAGTTGAAACCCCACTTGTGAAGGGCTGAACCGAACGCTACAGACCCATCTTCAACCTTGACCTGCCAATCCTTCTTATGCTCAGCCGGCGCATACTTCTCAATGAGGCCGTTCACCCTTGTGATGATTTTCGCAAACTTCCGCTGTATCTCCTCCGGCGTCAGCTTGATCTCTTTAATCAGCCTGTCAACCTTGTTAATGAAGAGAATCGGCTGGACCCTTTCACGCAGCGCCTGCATCAAAACCGTCTCAGTCTGCGTCATGGGCCCTTCCACAGCGTCAACCACCACAAGCGCGCCGTCAACAGCCCGCAGGCTCCTGGTGACTGCGCCGCTGAAGTCTATGTGCCCAGGAGTGTCAATCAGATTTATGAGGTACTCTTTTCCTTGAAAAGTGTGAGTCAAGCTGATGTTTGACGCGAAAACGGTCATCTGCCTTTTCTGCTCAAGCTCCCAAGAATCGAGAACAAGCTGCTGTCCAGCTCTCTGTTCACTGATAATGCCTGCCGCAGCCAGAAGACTGTCTGAAAGCGTGGTTTTTCCATGGTCCACGTGGGCTATAATGCTGGTGTTCCTAATAATCTCTGGGTAATTCATCAGCTTCTGGATTTCTTCGCACTGTCTGTAGCGAACCATGAGTTTTCACTGCTTGAAGATAAGCTACATGGAAGTAAAAAATGTCGCCTATTAACTTTTTGCCGTTGTCCTTAGAATGCACGCCGACAGAACCTGAAGCCGTCACTATTGACTTGTAAGTCTGCGAGCATGTGTCACCTGCAGATTTTTGGGTATTCTTCCGGGCAAAGAATATGAATGCAAGAAACACGCCGTATAGGCCATGCTTCAACTGAAACGGCAAAAAGCATAAACATTGGTTTTTGACTAGTCATACTTCTGAAAACTCTGTGTTTCAGATGATGATTGAGCAGGGATTGGAACATCACGCTGTGATGACGTAAAGAAGGGTTGCGGATGAAACACATTTCCCTTTTCTCTAATCCTGACAGACTACTCCAGTTCTGCTTGAGGCTCCCGTCCTTACGGTTCTCTGATGGGTTGGTAAAATCGTTATTCCATGAATGCCAACAGCGTTTCCGCTGTTTTCCTATTCACGTAGAAGCCTTTTCTTGACAGCCGTTTAACTCCTAAAAGCATGAGAACATTCTTGAGCGGTATAGGTGTAGCTGCTTCGTGCAGGTTCCTGAACCTAACGAAGGAAGCCTTCGGCCTGTCTTCGATGAATTGCTTGAACTGCTCTCTAGAGTCCAGAACTGATTCGCGGCCGTACTTCTTCCACAATTCTTCAGAGTCGCCAGTTTTACGCTCTACAAACTCCGCATGACCAGCTATCTCCCCAACGGGTTTAGCCACGTAAAACAGAATCAGAGACGTGTCTTTCGGCGGCGCCAACCCTTTCTGCACGTAGGACTGTATCTTCTTTCCTTGAAGGTTCCTGCGATGAAATTCCTGCCACCACTTGTTCTGAATCATCATGACGAACGCATACTTTTCACCCATTGGACCACCCACACAGCAACTATCAATACGCGGCTCGCCATTTAAGACTTTTTTAACCTAGAAGTACATCGTCAGTTCCGATCAGTTTAAATGTAAGCGCCTGTCAACGTAAACAGCAAAATATCGGTCACCAACACAAAGCTGTCCAGACAGCTGGAACAGTATTTTGCGAGGACGATTCAAATGAAGGCTCCGAAAGAAGTCTTGACACCAAAAAACCTTTCACCGCTTCATGATTTCCTAGGTCACCGCCTAGACCGCGTCACCAGCTCCAAGGGACCGTAGTTCTAGCAATCTTCTCGAATTTTTAGGCAGGGGTCTATTTGAAAGATGCCGCTGGTCTGCATGTCAAAGAGCTTTTCGATCTCTTAGCAACATCACCTCAAGGACTGACCTCCGAGGAAGCTGCTGAACGGCTTGCCAAATACGGTCCTAACACACTGGTCGAAAAGAAACGCACTTCGATCGCCTACAAGTTTCTCGCAGACCTCAAGGACCTGTTCGGGGTTCTGCTGCTTTTCGCCAGCTTGCTCGCTGCCCTAGTCGGCATGTGGGAACTGAGCCTCATCATCCTACTCGTAGTGTTGGTGAACACGGTTTTCGGTCTCTTCCAGGAGTGGCGAGCTGAAAAAGCCATGGAAACTCTGAAAAGCTGGATGCCCGAATACGCCAAAGTCGTCCGAGACGGGGAGCTCAAGAAGATACTGGTGAAGGAACTGGTTCCAGGTGACCTCATTGTCTTAGACGAGGGTGACCGCGTTCCCGCTGATGCACGGCTGATTGAAGCCTTCGACTTGTGGACGAATAACGTTCCGTTGACAGGTGAATCTGAACCGCAACCGCGAAGTGCCAAACCGATAAAGGTCGTCGATGCGACATTCCTCGATGTGCCAAACCTCGTGTTCATGAGCACGAGCGTCGCAAAAGGACAAGGCAAAGCGGTCGTAATTAAGACAGGCATGGACACGAAGTTCGGGCAGATAGCCAGTCTGACTCAAGAGATAGCCGAAGAATCCAGCCCGTTGCAGAAGGAAATCGCTTACACTGCCAAATACGATTTTATTTTGGCCATAACCGTCGGCGTCATCTTTTTCCTGGTCAGTGACATTTGGCTTCATGCAAGCGTCTACAGCAGCATACTGTTCATGATAGGCGTCATGGTGGCATGCGTCCCAGAAGGATTGCAAGTCACGGTTTCAAGCGCCTTAGCTATCAACGTTCTCAAGATGGTAAAAGAAAACGTCCTTGTCAAGCGCCTCTCCTCTGTCCAGACTCTAGGCAGCGTGACAGTGATCTGCACGGACAAGACCGGCACAATCACCACTGGAGAAATGACCGTCAAGAAAATATGGATCAGCGACAAAGTGATAGAAGTCTCAGGCGCCGGATACACTCCCACCGGCAGCTTCCACTGCGACGGCAAAACGCTGGAAAAAGAGGAATCTCAAACAGTGGAGAAGCTTCTTGAAATCTCAGCATTGTGTAACAGTGCAAAGGTTGAGCCACCTTCTGACAGAAACAGGTCTTGGAGCATCGTCGGCGACCCAACCGACGGAGCATTACTCGTTGCGACGCTGAAGTACGGACTCAACGTGCAGAGCATGCTGGCACAAAAACCAATCATCCACATCAAGCCATTTGACTCGAAAAGAAAAAGAATGACCACATTTCACAAGTGCCAAAACAAAACATGCGCTTACTCGAAAGGCGCTCCTAGGAGTATCCTCTCAGCGTGCAGCAGGATAGCCGTTGAAAGTGGAATAGTGGGCTTGACAAGCGAGCACATGAATTCTGTTGAAGCAAAAATTCATGAATTCGCAAACGAAGGCCTGCGTGTTATAGCGATAGCCTACAAGGAACTACCTGAAAATGAGTCTTTCAAGAGCAAAGACGTTGAGAAAGACATGATTCTCGCCGGCCTTGCCGCCATGAAAGACCCGCCCCGCCCCGAGGTTAGGGAAGCAGTGAGGCTGGCGAAGCACGCGGGCATAAGAACTGTGATAATAACAGGAGATTATGGCCCGACAGCGCAAGCCATAGCAGAAGAAGTGGGCATCGTGGTGCCAGAAAAATCCCACATAATACGAGGTGTCGACCTAGAAAGGATAGAAGACTCGCAGATCGTAGACGAGGTTAGGAAGGAAAACGTCATTTTTGCGCGAGTTTCGCCTGAACAGAAACTCAGGATCGTGACCGTTTTGAAACGGCACGGCGAGATTGTTGCCGTCACGGGAGATGGAGCAAACGATGCGCCTTCGTTGAAAGAAGCAGACATAGGCATCGCGATGGGTGCTTCGGGGACGGATGTTGCGAGAGAAGCGGCAGACATTGTTCTGCTCGACGACAGTTTTGCCTCGATTGTTAAGGCTGTTGAGTCCGGACGCACAATTTATGAGAACTTGAGGAGATTCATAGTGTACGTTTTTTCACACAACTGGGCTGAGCTTTTCCCCTACGTGCTCTACGCCGTGCTGGCCCTACCGCTTCCACTTCTTGCTGTACAAGTTTTGGCCATAGACCTAGGCATAGACGTCATTCCGTCACTGGCTTTGAGTCGTGAACCGACCGAAACCGGCATAATGGAGGAGCCGCCACGTAGCGCCAAGGAACGTCTGTTCAACAAGAAAGTGTTTCTCCGCTCGTTCTACATTGGATTGATAATTGCAGCTGGTGCGATGGTGGGATGCTTGTCTGTTTGGTCGGCTAGCGGATGGCACTTGGGAATGTCGTTGCGTGCAGATGACGTTGTCTACGTCAAGGGTACGACGATGACGTTTGCTGGCATAGTCGTCGCTCAGGTCGGCAATGTTCTAGCATGCAGAACAAGCAGAGCGTCAATATTGAAGACAAGCCTCAAAAGCAATAAGTGGATATGGCTCGGCATAGCCTCTCAACTTACCATACTCTCTGCCATAATATACATCCCGCCGCTGCAGGCGTTGTTCGGCACAACCGCGATAGGATTAACAGAATGGGCGTTTCTGGCACTTCTCGCTTGCGTTGTGGTTTTAGCAGAGGAAATCAGAAAATGGTTTGCGAGAAGACTTGCCAAGTGATGATTCATGCCACAATCACGTTTGAACGCGAAGTTTTTATGAACAGCCTCCTTATTTACCGATGATGTCTGGCAGAGAATTTTTCATAAGCCGTTATCAAAAGTTGGGCTGGAAATATGAGGATGTTGAGCTTAAGCAGGCAATCAGAATAAACTCCATGAACGCGGAAAAAACAAGTCTCCTGAAGAGATTGGAATCGCGGGGAATAAAGCTTGAAAAAATCCCTTTTCTCGAAGACGGCTATTGGATCTGCAAATCAGAATTCTCAGTTGGCGCAACCTCCGAGTACCTTCTAGGCTTGTACTCAATCCAAGAGGCAGCCGCTCAAGTCCCAGCCACATTGTTCACAGAACTGACGGACAAAACAGTGCTGGATGCCTGTTCCGCTCCGGGAGGAAAAACCGTTCAGCTAGCCGACTTGATGAAGAACACCGGCGTGATAATTGCCTTGGACATTGAAAAGCGCAGATTGACTGCACTTTCGAACCAGTTGGAACGGTGCCGCGTAGAAAACACAATAACCTATAATCTAGACGCAAGGCAAGCGTCAACGGTGGGTGTCAAGTTCGACAGAATCCTTCTAGATGTCCCATGCTCAGGCAATTTCGCAACCGACAGGGACTGGTTCAAGAGAAGAACAATCCCCGATGTGGAGAGAAACGCGAAGCTTCAAAGAGAAATATTGACTCAGGCAGCCAAGGTGCTGAAAGACGATGGAGAAATAGTCTATTCAACATGTTCGTTAGAGCCAGAGGAAAATGAACTTAACATGGATTGGGCAGTCAAAAACCTGAATGTTCAAGTTGAAGAAGTCAGATGCCACGGCGAAAAGGCGCGGGCCAGCATTTTCGGAAGGCATCTTGACAGCTCGGTGGAAAACTGCCGGAGAATCTGGCCCAGCAGAACTCAAGGATTTTTTGTCTGCAAGCTCAAAAAGGTGTGCGCATGATGGAGCCAATAAAGGATTTCGCGCGTCAGCTCAATTCAAACATCAGCCTCGACGAGAACTTGACAGTGAGAAGACAGAACAGGTTCTTTCTCCTGAACAAGACTCTTAAGCCATTAGCTTCAAAGGATTTCTTCCATGCAGGAATATACCTTGGAAAGGAGAAAGATGGAGTTTTCTTCCCCAGCTTCAACCTTTTAGCAATGATTGCTGACAAGAAAGCAAATAAGGTCACTGTGGACGAGAAAACCGAGTGGCTGTTCATTTGTGGGAGAGACGTTTTCAAGCGAGGGATAATCAGGGTGATTGGTTCAATGAAGAAGGGCAGCTACACACTGATTCTGAACAGCTACAGTGAATGCCTCGGTTTTGGAAAGGTGCTTTCCGATCTGCATGAAGCAAAGGAAGGTGCTGTGGTCAAGAACATCTTGGACATAGGTGACTTCCTAAGAAGGGAAAAAAGCAGCTCTAAGACGCATTCTTAGCTCTTTATCTTGTCTCTTATCTCTTCAATTTTCACTGTGCTTTGCTCTCTTTTCGCCAAGTTCCTAACAACAACCGCTCCTTCTTTCAATTCCCTTTCGCCAACCATTACTGCAAAGTCCATTCTTTTTCTGTCCGCATCCTCTAACGCCTTGCTCATTTTCCGTCCCATCACCTCAACCTCAGCCGTTACACCTGCACTTCTGAGCATCTGCGCGATCTTCAATGCCTCTCCAACCAACTCTTCCTTGATAGGGATAACCATAACCCTCTTCCTTTCCTCTGTTCCTAGCGAGGTTTCTTGCATCTGGATGCCAAGCATCATTCTGTCCAAACCATGAGCAACACCGACTGCTGGCGTCGGTTCCCCGCCGAACAATTCAACAAGCTTGTCATATCTTCCGCCGCCACCGAGGGCTACGTTCAAGTCCGGAATGTAGACCTCGAAAATCATGCCCGTGTAATACTCAAGCCCTCGCGCGAAGCCAGCGTCGACTATCATGTCAATTTTGCTTCCGCTTTCTAAGGCAAGTTTCAGAATTTCGCTCAGGTTGTCTGTCGCAGCAACAGCCTCCCCGTAGTCTTTGACGCACTTCTTCATCTTACCTACGATATCGGAAACGTCGCCGCCTTTCAACTCTACTAATTCCCGAAGAGCTGCTAAACACTTCTCTGACCCTCCGGCTTCTTCAACCACCTTAAACGCGTCATCATACTGCTTTTTGTCCATCAACTGCATAACCGTGTCCTGAACTTTGTCCTGCAGTTTTTCTTGACTCATTATTCCTCTCAAAACTCCGACATGCCCAACTCTGAAAGCGAGTTTCTTGAGACAAGCGGCTCCCATCAGGCTGGCTGTCAGCATCAATATCTCAGCGTCCGCTTCTGGTTTGCTTGACCCTACAAGTTCAAAGTCCGACTGCCAAAACTCTCTGTAACGTCCTCTTTGTGGTTCATCATACCGGTAAAGACTGCCTAAACAGAAAAGCCTGTAGGGTCTCGGCTCGTTTCTCAAGGTTGTTGCAACAAGTCTAGCAACTGAAGGCGTGAACTCTGGTCGCAAAGCTACCATGCGGCCGCCCAAGTCCTTGAAGGCGAACATGCGCAAGCGGACTTCTTCACCTGCTTTCGTGGCCAGAAGCTCGTATGACTCCACAACTGGCGTCATTACTTCTTTATACCCGTAAAGCTCAGCTGTCTTTCTGGCTTTGCCTTCTATGTATTTCATCATTTCGGCTTCTTCGGGCAGAAAATCCCTCATTCCACGAACAGTTTTGAACTCAGGCATCTTACTATTTCTCCAACGTTATTTCAGAGTCAATTCGGATATGGAATAGTAAACTACTTCTCCTCTCCGACTCATAACCGCCAGAATCAGTTCCTTTTTTAGGCTCAGAGTCTGCTTTGACACGTTGGATAAGTCCTCAATCAAAATAGGTTTTCCTTCTTGAAGACTTATGATCAAATACTTGGCAGTGTCTTTGCTGTAGTCTCCGCGGTCGTAAACTCGGAAGTCAACGCCTGAACCGAAACCTTCTCGCACAACATACCCACGGCTTCTCAAGTCCCGATAAACCAAGTACCCTGCCCAAGCGTTTTCGTTAACAGCTTTGTAATGCTGCAACAGTTCTTGAAATCCAACTGCTCTACCTTTCTTACCCTTTACTTCCAGCACCCCTCTGTCCAGAAGGTAAAGTGCCTCGTAGAAGGTGAGCAACAGCTCTTTGCCTTCAGTGACGCCGTATCCTCTTGAAGAAAGCTCGTCCGCTGCTTGTTTTTCGCTGATTCTGACGCCTTTTTCTGCAAGAATCCCTCTTGTTCTGAGTTCCGAGGGACTGACTGTTTTTTCGTTGTTCTTACTCATGCAAGTCCTCAACCGGTCTTCGTTGATGGTGCTTGGCCTTAAACTTAACGAAGTCTCGCTTATATAAAATGCCGTTTTCGCAGATAATCGCATTCACGTAGTCGAGCGGAGTCACGTCGAAAGCCGGGTTCAGAGCGTCAACTCCTTCAGCAGCGATCCGTTGCGAGCCCATATGAGTGACTTCTTCAGGTTTTCTCTCTTCAATGATGACTTGAGCTGACGTATGCGCGAAGTCAAAGGTGGATGTTGGAGCGGCAACGTAGAAGGGAATCTTGTGTTCTTTGGCGAGAACCGCCACCGTGAACGTTCCAATCTTGTTGATAACAGCATCTCTGACTATCCTGTCAGCGCCCACTATGGCCTTGTCAACCATTCGTCTGTACATTACGTAGCCGACCATGTTGTCAGTGATTAACGTGACTGGTATGCTGTCCCGTTTGAGCTCATAGGTTGTCAATCTTGCTCCCTGCAAGAGCGGACGAGTCTCAGTAGCCATGACTCTGATTCGTTTGCCCTGCTCCCACGCAGCCCTCACGACACCTAACGCAGTGCCATACTCAACAGCAGCCAAAGCCCCAGCATTACAATGAGTCAAAATAACATCTCCCTCAGCAACAAGCTTGGCACCGAATTTGCCGATCAAACGATTTGCCGCTACATCCTCGTCAGCAATTTTCTTCGCATCCTCAACAACGAAGGCAGCCAAGCCCTCAGTGTTTCCAGAATAGGCTTTCGCCTTGTCCAAAATCCTGTCCAACGCCCAGAAAAGATTAACTGCAGTGGGCCTCGTTCGTCTAATCTTTTCCGCTGCCTCTTCCAGTTCATCAACAAGTTGCTCGTTGGTTCTTGCTTTCGAATTGTGAGCTGTTAAAGCAAGGGCGAAAGCTGCAGCCGCCCCCAAGAGCGGCGCGCCTCTGATTTTCATGGTTCTTATCGCGTCAGCAACATCCTCACAGTTGCCCATTTTGATGGATACTGTCTCGTTTGGAAGCTTTGTCTGATCTATCGTTTTGACCGTTCCATTGTGCCATTCTATCGTTCGCAAGATTGGGCCTCAAATAACGATGTATGCGTTAACCGTATAAGATTTGTCAGCAAGAAAGGAAAGCTATGAAAGCAGAAGACGTGAGAGCGCTCGTTGAAAGCCGAGGACAGAAGTACTCTGAGATTCTGGGCATAGATATCTCAGAAGGGAAAGAAGACGAGGTTTTCAAATGGTTCTTGGCATCCTTGTTGTTCGGGGCGCCTATAACGGAATCATCGGTTGTCAAGACTTACAGGTGCTTCCAGAAACACGGTGTTTTGACGCCGAAACAAATCCTCAAGACAGGTTGGGATGATTTGGTCAAGATACTAGATGAAGGTGGTTACACGCGTTACGACTTCAAGACCGCAGATAAGCTTCTGGAAGTTGCTCGAAACCTCACGGAAAAGTACAGTGGAAGCCTCTGCCTCATTCACAGCGAGTCTTCTGGCGCACATGATTTTGAGAACCGGTTAAAAAATTTGGGGAAAGGTGTCGGCAACGTGACGGTGAGCATTTTTCTTAGAGAACTGCGCGACGTCTGGGAAAAAGCCGAACCGAACCCGACTGCGCTAGTAGTCCTTGCAGCTCAAGAACTTGGAATAGTGAAGAACGATGCGACGGCTGATGAAGCTTTAGAACAGTTGAAAGCTTTCTGGGCTAGAAACAAGATTCGTAGAAAGTCTTTCGTCAATTTCGAAACTGCGCTGGTCAGACTCGGGAAGGGTTCTCGCAGAAAGAAAAGGCACAGCCTGCCTCTGGTCAATAGTGGGCACTCTGGTCATAGGGTGCCTTAACGTACGTAATGACTTCTACTGGACAGTCGCTGGAAAGCTTCAGCGCTTTCTTCCACTCGTCCCCAACAGCAATGAGCGAGAAGAGTCCTGACATCTCAGCCCGCGCCTTCCGCACAAGATTTATCAATGCGGCTTGAGTTTCTCCCGTCTTCATCATGTCATCAATCACGAGGACACTGTCCCGCTTCTTAAGCGCGTCTTTCGGAATGTAGAGTGTCATGGTCACTCCTGAACCCCTGAGCACGTAGGTTTCTTCCAAGAAGGCCTTGACACCGACTTCCTTATTCCTTTTTGCCACCACGAGATTCACCCCGAGAGCATTTGAAACCATTGTTGCCAATGGAATTCCGTCAACGGCGGCTGTCAAGACTTTCGTCACGCGTTTTCCAGCGAAATTTGCGAGCGCATGATTAGCCGCCTGTTGAAGAATGTTGAAGTCTCCTACGATCTCGGTATTGTCAAAATACCCGTCCTCATCGAATTTTATTCTGCTTCGCAATTCGGTTTCTAAACCGACAAGCTTCGTCAGTACTTTCCACAGCTGCTTCGCGCGTGAGGTGTTCGGCAAGACATGCCCCTTCGCATACCTGCTTAAGACGGTGACGGGCAAACCCGTCTTGGAAGCTAACTCTCGGTAAGTGATGTTTCTCTTGTACTTCGCCGTTCTGAGCAGTTCAATGGTCATTAGGCGAAGCTTCAAATCGTCTGCGTGTGTGCTCATAACAATCCCTTACACAGTATTGAGTCAAATCTTAAAACACTTACGATTTATTATTGCAATGCTAATTTAAAATTTCCGTTCGCAACTCGAACAGCATCCTGTTTCTGTTGACTTAGAGATGGTGTTGGCGGATCCGCTGGGATTTGAACCCAGGACTTTCGGCTTTCCTCAGCGTTACAGCCTTAGAAGGCCGACACGCTTTATGGCAAATCGTATCCATGCTGCGCTACGGATCCACACGACTTGATTTAAAGACTCAAATATAGTCTTATCTCTCAGACTGCAGGCTTCTAGGGTCGATTGGGGTAGAATAATCCTCTGTAAGAGAGTTTACCTTAAAGTTTTTAAATGGGCGTCGCTTTAAACATGTTTTGGGGGGAAGGCCATGTCGGAAATAAGGGTAAGCGGGGTTCCGATCCCTCTAGTGAACTACGTAGAGTTGATACGCGGTCGCAGGTCACCGTATTACGATATTGTCCAGTTTCTTTTGAAAGACATGGAGATGCATTATCAAAGAACTGGGCAGGGTTCTGAAACAGTTTACGCGATTAACCCCAGGATTCTGCAGGGGGAAGTTGAAAAGATAATTAGCGATGACAGGTTAACCACGGTTAATGTTTGCCGCACTATTCTCGCGTTGTTGTATGGGAGTGACCTCAGTGAAGAGAAGGACTTCTATGTGACTACTACGAGTAGCGGTCGAAGAAACTACCACATTAAAGTCAATAGTCGAACTCTGACTTCTATGAGTAGAATGTTGTGACATTTGCCTATTCAATGTAGATTGCAGGTTTGAATGGCGTCGACAAAGCAGCCTTGTATTTCGGATCGTAACGCTGGCTGTCTTCTTCGTCGTATACCTCGACTTGTGCTTTCAACCGCTGTTTCAGCAAGTCCTTCGCGTCTTCGATCGCCGCTTTCTCGTCTAATGCTTTCATCTTGAGCACCTTTTCCCTTCTGTCTTGAGGGATTCTGTTCACTTCTTTCAGTGCTTTTTGGGCAAAATTGGCGATCTCTTTCATATTCTTCTTCAAATCCTCCTCTGCGGCTAATTCTTTCATAATCTCGCTCAACTTCGCTTCGCCGTGCCTTGCCTTCTCCAGCATTTCGAGGTAGACTTTCCACTTCCATGAGCAAGCAGTGTAATAGTATATTTTCTTCGGGGTCATTCCCGTTGCCTTCATAATGTTCAATGTGTCTTCTAACACGTCCATGACGAGGGTTTCGTTTTCCTCGGCTTCGATGTTTATCATGGATTCGTCTGCAGTGGGCCACGATGCTAGGGAGACAAAGCCTTTTTCACCCATCATTTTCCACAGTTCTTCGCATAAGTGAGGAGCAACAGGCGTCAGCATTCGGATCTGCGCGTCCAAGACTTGGCTGTGCACGAAATCTGTGGCGCTTTTCTTATTTCCTTTCTGGGCTGTTATGCGTTTTTGGTACCACTGGAAGTCTTGCTCCAACTCATATAGTACGCTGTGTATGGCCTTGCGAACGGCTAATTTATCCATGGCTTCAGTTGCCTTTCTTATGTGCTCTTGCAATCGACTCAGCATCCACTTGTCTATTGCTGTCAACGAGTTTTCTGAGGTTTTCGTGTTGCGTGAATTCTTGGCGACTTCGGACGCGAACTTGTACAGGCGCTCCAATCTCTCACGCATGGATTTGGCTATTGCTGGACTGAATTCGGCATCTTGCAGCAGCTCCGCTGTTGACAGGACACTTAGCCTGATAGGGTCGGCTCCGAATTTTGCTAGGCCTTCTCGCAGGGGGATTATGTTTCCGAAGGATTTGCTCATCTTTGCGCCTTCCATCATTACGCTGCCGTTCGTTGCGATCTGGCGGGGCCACAGCTTCTCTGGGAATATGGCGGTGTGGTTGAATATCATGAAAGTCAGGTGGTTGGGCACTAGGTCGCGTCCGGAGTGACGGCTGTCAAGGGGGTAGAAGTACATGAACTCGCTGTGCATCTCTTCGATAATCTTTGCGTCTAGCTTGGCTTTTTGGGCTATTTCAGCGGTTTTTCCGATTCCAAGGAAGACGTAGTCGAAGACTTCGTCTGTCAATTGAGCGGGCTGGAGTTTGTGCTCTTTTATGTGTTTGACTATGGTGTAGTAGGCCATGTAGATAGTGGAGTCAGACAGTGACTCGATGATCCAGTCTTTGTCCCATGGCAAACGTGTGCCCATGCCCGATTTTCTTGCGCAAGCTTTTTCATGAAGCCAGTCGATGACATTGTTGAATTCTGATCGCAGTTCTTCAGGCAGTATTTCCATGTTGTCCAGGTTCTTGTGGGCAAGGGTTTTCCATTCCTGTTTTCCGTAGTCGATGAACCATTGGTCTTGGACGATCTTGACGATGCATTCTGTTTTGCAGCGGCATAGTACAGGTCTGTTCAAAAGCTCGTACATTGTCGTGGCCTTGCCTTCTGCGATCAGGTCTTGCTTGACTTTGTCTTTTGCTTCATTAACTGAGAGGCCGGAGTATTTGCCGGTGTTGGGTTTCATTATGCCATTGTGGAACTCGTGTCTGTAAACCTCTTTCGTAGCTTCTTCCAGTTTTGGATCAGTCTGTTCCTTAATGTTCATTTTTCTGACGGCGTCAGCCGCTGGAATCTCTGAGTAGCCTGGCACTTCAATGAGTGAGATTGGTTTGACAGACTCTATCGTTTTAGGTGCCAGCCCATACTCTTTCAGCTGTGAAGGTGTCTTTCTGAGATTTTCCAGCGCCACGTAGTCATATGGTGCGTGTCCTGGGACGGACATGACGACGCCTGTGGCGTTTTTCGGATCAACGAAATCTGCTGGCAGGATAGGAATTTTCGTCTTGGTCGCGGGGTTTTCCACAAGCTTTCCTATGAGGTCTTTTCCTCCGAAAGTTTCCAAGACCTTGACTTTGCGATTCAGGTGGGTAAGCTTCTCTACGCATTCCTTGCTGACTATCCACTGCTCGGCGTCTACAGCGGCTTTCACGTACTTGGTTTTCGGATTTAGCCAGATGTTGGTTACACCGAAGACTGTTTCGGGGCGCAGGGTGGCGGTTGGGAAGACGAGGTTGTTTTGTCGGAATTTTATCAGGGTGAATTCGCCTATTTCTGGTTCTACATCGCCGACCGTGTCGTGTTGGCCTACGGGGTTTCCGTCTTTGGGGCACCAGCCGACTGGGTGGCTTCCGCGGCTTATGTATCCTGCTTTGCGCAGTTTTTGGAATTGCCATTCTATGAAACGGTTGTAGTGTGGGTCTATTGTTGTGAATTCACGTCTCCAGTCGATTGAGAAGCCTATTTCTTTCATGCCTGTTTTGATTTCTTGGTGGAAAAAGCTCGCTAGAGTCATTGGGTCGGTGAATTCTTTCACTTTTTCTTTTGGGATTTTGTAGACGTTGATGAAGTCGTTTATTAAACCTGTGTCGTTGTCTGCTAGGCGTCTAGCCATTGCCAAAACAGGCGTGCCAGTATAGTGGAACGCCATTGGCAGGAGCACGTTGTAGCCACGCATCCGCATGTACCGTGCGTGCACGTCTGCCAAGGTGTAGGTTCTTCCATGGCCGATGTGCTGGGGAGAATTTGGGTATGGGTAGGCTACGGTTATGAAGTATTTGGGCTTTTTCGGATCAGGATCGGCCTCGAAAATCTTGGCCTTTTCCCATTTTCCTTGCCATTTTTCTTCGATTGCTCTCAAAAATTCCACAAAGCTTTTTGAGTGGATTCGTGGCGTATTAAAGGTTTTGTCATCACGGGCAGAGAACGCAATTCCTCACGTTTAACACCACTAGACCAAACAGTGCGAACAAACATTAAATCTTTACTATTTTTTGTCAATCTTTACGGCTATATCAAGTTTCGAAGACCTTGTTAAGTTCCCTGTTCGAAGAGCCAGGTGACTCTGCTCAGGATTTCTCGTATTGGCAACTGCTGTGGGCAGAGCTCCTCGCATTTTCCACATTTGACGCATCTCTCGGCTCGGCATTCAGGCGAGATCTGCTGCAAGTACTTCTTCCTGACCTCATCGCTTCTGTTCTTCACAAAGAACTCGTTGAAGAACGAGGCTATTTGAGGTATGCTTACTCCCTCGGGGCATGGCGTGCAGTAGCCGCAGCCAGTGCATCCGATGAAACCCAGTTCTCGATATTTCTGAGAGACTCGATTGATGAGTTCAAGTTCTTTCTCAGTAAGGAGACCCGGGCCTGAGCTGTCTGCACTTTTCATGTTTTCCTCGACTTGTTTCATCGTGCTCATTCCGCTGAGGGCAACTGACACCTCAGGTTGATTCCACACCCATTGGAGAGCCCACTCCGCAGCTGTTCTCTTAATGCCAGATTCGTCCCACGTGGTCTGAACTTCTTTCGGAGGCTTGATGGCTAGTCTTCCGCCTGCTATTGGTTCCATGGCAACGACTGCAAGGCCCTTGGAAGCCGCGTATTTCAGCCCTCTTGTGCCTGCTTGGTATCCAGCATCCGCGTAGTTGTATTGGATTTGGCATAGCGTCCACCGCTCATAGCTGTCTATGATGTTCTTGAACACTTCGTATTCGTCGTGGAAGCTGAAGCCAAAATGCTCGAATTTTCCCTCATCCATTTTCCTCTCAGCCCACGAGAGTACGTCCAACTCTGTGAGTCTTTGCCATCGTTCCTTGTTTAGGCCGTGGAGCAGGTAGAAATCGAGGTGATCTAGTTGAAGCTTGCTGAGCTGCTCGTTCAGGCACTTGTCCATGTCTTGATGGGACTTGACGAGCCAAGTCGGCATCTTAGTGGCCACCTTCACTTTCTCACGATATCCTCCCTTCAGGATTTTGCCGAGTAGAGTTTCACTGTTTCCTTTGTGATAGGTGTAGCCTGAGTCTATGTAATTCACACCGAGGTCAATGGCAAATGTTATCATCTTGGTCGCTTCGGGCTCATCGATCCTCCCAGCTTCGCCGCAGATGATGGGCAGCCGCATTGCCCCGAATCCCAAGGCTGACACTTTCCAGTCTAGTTTTCCGAATCTTCTATACTTCATGGGAAATTCCTACACTAGGGCTTTAGCTGCTTTCTCAGGATCTCCTCCGCCTTCGCAACGGCTTCAGGCAGCTTATCGGTCTGTGTCCCGCCGCCCTGAGCGAAATTTGGTCTTCCGCCTCCTCCGCCACCAATCGTCTTTGAAGCTTCCCTGACCATTTCGCCAGCGTCCACGCCTTTCTCCAGTGCTGTCTTCCCAGCCATGACCATTATCCTCACATTTTCCCCATCCGATCCGTAGAATAGTGCAACTGTTGCGTCGTCTCTTTTGATCATTTCGTTTGCGGTCTGAACCATGCGCTCGACATCAATGGACTCCTGAAAATCCCGAATCACAACCTTAACTCCGTTCACTTCATCCGCCTTTTCCATAGTCTTGCCGCTCACGCCAGCGCTTTCTTTTTCGGCCAGTTCCTTGATGAGCTTCCGTCGCTCAGCACTCGCCTCCTTAAATTCTCTGGCAAGCTTCTCTACCGTCTTGTCCAGCTTCTCGAGCGGCGCATTCAAAGTCTCTGAAAGCTTCACAAGCAACCTCTCGTTTTCCTGCACAGCTTTCACTGCTGGAATCCCAATTGAATAGGTCAGCCTTTCCACCCCGTCTTGAACCCTTTCCGAATGGATGATCTTGATAAACCCGATCTCACCTGTGTTCTTCAAATGCGTTCCTGCGCAAGCTTCAACGTCCCAGTCTCCTGCTCTCACAACACGAATCTCCTTGCCAGGTACTGCTCCGCCTTGATAAAGCCTAAACCCATAGCGGCTTTCTGCCTCATTCCTCGGCATCCACGTAGTTTCGACTGGGATGTTTCGCAGAACTGCTTGATTCGCCAGTATCTCAATCTTCTGCACCTCTTCCAGCGTCAGCCTGCGATAGTGCGAGATGTCGAGCCTGGAGCTTTCAGTGCCTTTCTGTGTTCCATACTGCCAAACGTGTTGTCCAAGCACGCGTCTTGCTGCTCCGCCGACCACATGGGTCGCCGTGTGATTTTTCATGAGACTGTACCGTTTATCCCAGTCAAGCTCGCCCTTAACAACACTACCCATCTTCGGCGGAGGGCCCTTCACCTTGTGAACGATTACCTTACCCACTTTCTGAACGTCAACAACCTCCACCTTCTTGCCGTCAAACTTCAGATAACCGCCGTCTGCCGGTTGCCCTCCGCCCTCGGGATAGAAGCATGTCCCGTCGAGAACTACGTACTCCTTACCTACCACTTTCAGAACCTTAGCTTCGAACTCGCGCGTGTACTGGTCCTCGTAGTACAGTTGTTGCGTTGCAGGAAGCTTCTCCACCGCGGTCTCAAGCCATTCCTCATGCTTCACTTCCTCCTCTTCCACCGGCTTGGAAACCTGCATGTGCCTCTGAGCAATCAAAGCGTAAAAGTTGTCTGGAATCTCAACTTCCAACTTCTCCTTTTCTGCCGCTTGTTTGACGATTTCGGGTGGTAGCCCATGCGAATCGTACAGCTGTATAAGGGTCTCCATCGGAATCACCTTCTTCTTTCCAGCTTTCAACTCGTTGGAGATGCGTTTAACCATTCCTTCTCCGCGTACAATAGTCTCTTCAAATTTGACTTCTTCGCTTTTGAGCATCTCCGTTATCTCGTTTCGCATTTCCCTCAGCTGCGGGAAGTCTTTAGACCACAGGTCGATTTGCATGTCCACGATGCCATACAGCTTGTCCGGAATCTGCAGCATTCTCAAGAGCCTGTAGATCCTGCGGAAAAGAAGCCTTGCCAGATACCCTTCTTGAATGTTCGACGGTACAACGCCTTCAGACAGGATGAAACTCAGGCTCTTCGTGTGGTCCGCAACTGCAAAAGCATTCTCAATTGGGACCAGAAACTTGTCCAACTCCTCAACTCTCATCCCGACGAGCTCCGCCTCTTTTCTCCGAGTTTTCAGCCGACTTGCAGTCTTGTCTAGATTCACTAACCCGGAAACCCTAGCTATCTTGTTCAGCAGTTCACTGTCAATTCTGGTCAACCCGGCCATCTTGAAAATCCTGTTGAGCAAGTTGCCGTAGACGGCGTGGAAGCCGCTGGGTGCTCCTTGACTTAGCCACGCGTATCGGTCTATGCCGTAGCCTGTGTCAACTGTTCGGATAGGCAGTTTGATGAACTTGTCATTTACCACCTTGTACTGCATGAAAACCAGTGTGGCAACTTCCAAACCTCGGACAATGGACTCGACGCATGGACCGGCGTTTCCGCCGCCAGACCAAACCTCCTCTTTGTACACAATCTCTTCGGACTTCACGCCCAAATCCTTGGTCACCCAATCATGATGATACCACACGGTTTGATCTTTCCAATAGAGTTCCTTGTCAGGATAGTTGAACGCGTGCGCTCCGCCCATCTCAAAAATGGTCAGGTGCCTGCCGAAAGTCGGGCCCGTGTTCGCAATGTCCACCATGCGGATGCACGGTTGAGAAATCACAAGCGGATTGGCGGGGGGCGGCGCGATTCCTTCAGTCACGTAAGGCTGGAAATCGATTATGCTTGCATGCGTAAGGTAGATGTCGTCCCGCCACCGGGCCACAACAGGATAGGGCTCTATGCGTGCATGTCCGTGTTTCTCGAAGAATGACAGGAAAGCCTCTCGCATCTGGGGCAGGGTGAAGCTCTTTTTTGTCGGCGGGTTACCTATGAAAGTGTAAGATGCACAGTCTTCTGAAGTTGCTTCACCGCAAGTTTCCTGTTTCGGGTTCTGCGTCCAATAATACTTCTTGCATTTAGGACACAGTTTCCTAACGTAGCCAGATTCCTTAAAGAATGGAAGCCTATACTCTTCTGCTGGAAACCTCTCCAAACTTTGGACGCTCCAATAACACTACGATGCATAGGTTTTTAAAGGATAAAGAAGCCGCGCGAATTTAAACTATTTCGCTATCCGAGCTTGAAACCAAGCAGAAAACCAGCGACGAAGCTTCCAGCAAACGGCAGAAGAGATATCACATCTACAATCCACGAGAATGCTGAGCCAGCCAAACCGAGCGAGCCAGCCAGTGAATTCCACAGCGCGTCATAGTTTATGCTGATGATCCCTTTTATGCTCAAGTAAACAAGCGCAGCTATGAACAAGCCTACAACAATGGCTACCAGCTTGCTTATCTTCTTCACAGCGAATCCAGCTATGAATCCGCCCACCGCGCCTATTCCAACTTGGAAACCTAGGTGTGGCAAAACTTCGCTCATGGGAACACTCGCCAGACATGCTATAGCACGTTTCATTTAAATGCGTTTTGCCCAATAGAATACAAAAAGGCCGGACCAAGGAGGTGAAACAGAATGGAACTGCTGGACATCTACATATTGAACCTTTTGCTTACCTTAGGCATGTTCGCCATTCTCACTTTCCGAGCGTGGATAGAACTGAAAAACTACCGAATGCTATGGCGTGAGCTGGAATGGAAACAAACATATCAAACCATGGGGCGCATACTCAAAGCCGAAAAAGACCTTTTCTCGAAAGTTGAGGGCGGCGACGAGCTTTACAACATGCTGTGCGAAATCTTCAAGGTCAACGAAAAATAGTCTAAGGAGAATGCCAGCCGTCAATTAATCCTTGAAAAGCCACATGACGTTTTTCCATCCCATAACGTCTAAAGGGCTTGGTCAAATGCCGCTGCGACCTTGTTGGAGTAATGTAAAGGCCTCTCCTCAAGTCACGTTTCAACTTGACCTCAACTTTGCCGAGGTCTCGATATCTCAAGCCGCATTTTTCACATCTGAAACCCTTACCTTTTCCCATAGACTTCAGTCTTCTGTCGCACTTTTGACAAACTGGATTGTGAAAGGCCATTTTCGGAGCAAGTCCTAACACTCGTATCTTCTCGAGATTTATCGTCAAAGGCAGACGCTGCATGGGAGCGCGAACGCCGCCATATACCTCAACGTAGTCTCCGACTAACAGTTTGCTTACGACCTTGCGAAGGCTCCCAGTTGGTTCATAAGCTGCACAGTCAACCTCGGCGCTTTCGTCTCTAATAGAGAAAATGATGTGCCTCTTTGGGATCGTTCTTGGATTTGCTGCCACGGTTCCTCTAACAATCACGGGGCTGTAAGGCTTAATCTGGCTTAGTTTTTCGACCTTTTTCAAATGCGCGTCCGTTCCTTGATTTGTGCGGAAAATAACCCACCTCTCGACAGGCTCAAGGGGCTTTACCATGGCAAGGGCCTTTTTCACAATTTCTGGTGTCTCGCCCCTGATGCCCAAAAGGATTGGGTCGGGTCCTCGCGGTGTGATAATGACTCTGTGTTTCTCTGCGTCAACATTGTTGAAGGTGTGCGGAGCTGTTGCCTCATCCATTTCAAAGATTGAAGCTTCGTCCACGCATCTTTTCAAGCCACGATTCTCTGGAACACGGTATGCGAGAACCTCGTAAGTGTAATCTGCTTGAAGGGTTTCGCCGACTGCTGCCAAACCCCCGATGATTCCCCTGCCTTTCTTGAAACCTACTGCCTCACCGCCGAACTTGGAAACAAGTTTCACGGCATCCTTGAGAGTCACGATGTCAGTTATCGCATTTCTGGCAAAGGCTTTGATTTCCTTCGGAATCTGTGCCCCTTCAAAGAAGACTATGCCTGGTTCCGTGCCTTTGCACTCGAAGTCTGCTTGTTCCTCAACAGTCTTTACCACAGTTTCCTTAATCTGTCCTTCAACGTTCTTGTCGTATCTTATTCTAAGGCACAATGCACCGTTTCCTCTGGTTTTCCACGGCACATTAGGGTTCAGCCTGATGAGGTTCGGATAATCAGTGAACTCAGCGTCCAGTTTCTGCAGTTTCTCAACGAGGACAGCAGCA
>Ga0315274_10001864_pt1 | contig 32316 bp, 58 predicted proteins | sample YL17G02_20_MG_FD_203700 | JGI IMG/M metagenome (GOLD analysis project Ga0315274, IMG submission 203700) | Sediment microbial communities from Yellowstone Lake, YNP, Wyoming, USA - YL17G02_20 | ecosystem: Environmental > Aquatic > Freshwater > Lake > Sediment | place: USA: Wyoming | collected...
ACTGTTGCCTGTAAGTAATAAAAGTATCATCCTATTATACATCTGAGTGCAGAGGGAATTAATATAGGACTTCATCTATTGGACTTCATACAATAGAGGCTTTTTGGTGAGGCATTAACCATTATTTTTATTCACACACACATTAAACTTATATTACACATGAAAAGTATTATTCTTATTTTTATTTACATAGGGACATTTATTGGCTTGTTCCTATTCTTATCTCTTATTGGTCTATTATGGAATGATTCATATAGGTCTATTATTGCAGATGGTAATTGGTTCTTTCTTTATAGTGTTGTATTTGGTTGGTGGCTTGCTGCTTTTCCATCTAGAGAATACTATTTACACAATGAAGATTATTTTGAACGTTATTTATAAATTATTGACATGAAAACTATTAGCTCTCTGAGTTTACATCCTATAGGGTTTAGATGAGAGCATTTTTACATTAAATAATTTAATTATGGGAAGCGTATTAGATTTTATAGAATGTCCTAATTGTAAACACGAAGCATCTGATGATTTCTATTACAAGACAGGAGAAGAATATATATTCTGTCAGAATTGTGGCTATAATAGAAGTGCTACAATTATTAATAGAGATAAAGCCCTTAATGAGCTTTCTGATGTTGATTGGAAGATTGAAGAGAATAAACACCCTTTTGGTGCATATAGAATATCTACACGTGGTAATATTGGTTATCAATGTGGATCATTATCATCTGAACAAGAATATAATGATTTAAAGACTGATGTACTAATAGATCCAGATTTAGATTATGCATCTATATCAAGATTTATAGATGGTGAAATAAAAGAAGAAATATTAATTAACCAAATTAAATAATTGTCACTTATGTACGTACCCTTTAATATATATACGATATGTATATCATTCGTATTACAAGAAACCTTTTTAATTCATAACAATTAAATTCACACACAATGAAAAGAACAACCTTTTTACTACTTATGACCATATTTATGATCATATGTACAACAACAATGATCTTTGCAGCATTCTATGTAATGCCTCCTAACAGGACAAACTTTGTATTCATCACCTTATTATCTATTATGGGCTATCTTGGTGCAATGTTGTACTTTGACAGCTATTTAACAGAAAAAGGAGGGAAAGGACTATGAAAACATTAGAGAACTTTCTAGCAGGCTTTATAACAGCAGGTATCATCTGTATGATTGTATTTGCATTAACATCTTGCTCCTTAGGGAGACGTGGAATGAAGAATTGTGATTTTATTCAAAATAAAATGTCTGGATATAAATATTAAATCTTATTTTTGTGTGAGCCCTGAAACTTGAAGAAATAGCGTAGGGGCTTATATAATATTAAAAACTAATCCCATGTTCACACAAGCAAAACTGATTCTTAAATCTTATTTCCCTATTAAATTAGAGAAAGGTATGTGGTTCTTAGGTATGCAACATAAAGAAATAGTTGTATATCAGCTTACTTTTGATATAAACAATGAAGAGCAAAAAGAGATATACATGCAATTAAATGGTGCACCTGTTGAACCATACATATATTTAGAAGGTAATCCTAATGTACCTGATGAAACAAGCTTAATGGCTGAACCAGAACAAATAGGCTGGTTTGATGATGGAGAGCATACAGATGATATGCATGACATTACGCTTGTAGAGATTAATAACATTCTTGAGAATGGTGGATATTGTGATATAGAAGTGGAAGAAGAACATCTAGATGATGATGAAGCAAGTGATTATATTAAAATAGTTCCTGTGTTATTACAAGGCAAAGTCACTATTAGATATGAAGATCCTTATGATGACGAAGGTAGATTTGATGATGAAGAAGAATATATAGACGAAGAAGATGAAGAAGATTGGGACCATCATCCACATTACGATTATTAACAATTTAAAATGAAAAAGCTTATGCAATTCATACTATTAAGGTTATTTGGACACAAGAGTGTCACAAATCTACAAATATCCAGCCCAAAGTTTAGATCATCTTATCCAACTAATAGACCATCATTACAAGAATGGGCTAAAGAATACAGGTTTGGAATGCTATATGACAGAAAGATAATATATATGGATTAGGTCTGGTGTGTGGATTGAGCTCTCAACATTAATTTGTTGGGAGCTTTTTTATTTATTATCAAAAACAATTATATGCCATTACCAAGAGTGCTAGCTACAGATTTATTAAAGCATAGAGCAATACATAAAGCTAAGAATGGTGGTAAAAAAGTCTATCTTATATTCTGGGTTAACTTTAGAACAGGAGAAATAATTGACTCACTTACACATTCAAATCTTACATGTGATAAGTTTCTATCTGATAAAACAAATATAGAATGCGAAGACTTTACAATATTTAATCATTAAAACACACACACATCATGAACGCAACATTAGTTTATTCATGCAAGCCATATAGAGCTGCATATGAACCAAGCCCAGCCACAAAGCTATTCAACGCTATTCTTAAAGAGAAGTTTGTAAGACTAAAGTCTACAAGAATCACTATGAAGAATAACAATTATGTATATCATCCAACAGATGAATACAAAAGTTATTTAGTTAGATTTCGTGGTTTAAACAAATAGTATTAACTTTGTTAAGCATAGAGAGAGATTGGTGCCTTATTCACCAGTCTTTCTCTCCCTGCTTACATTAAAACAATTATTATGTGGGCAATTATACTTTCCTTAACAATATCATCTGTAATAGCAATAGGATGGGCTAGTGGCATAGGTAGAATGCATGAGGAATATCCTGATTATGATGGAGATGATTTCTTAAACAACGATATATGATACCTTGTATTTGCATTGATGACAGCAGAAGACCTAGAATGGTTCCTGCTAACAAATGGCTGGTTAAAGACCAGGAATATCATGTAATTTATACAGTGACTGTGCTTCCACAGAAACAATTAGCAGTTCATTTAGCTGAAATAGACCTTGATGAATCATGTAAGCCTTATGAATACTTTCTTAGTTCACGTTTCGCATTCACACAAGAAAACTTATTACTCTTGATGGAATTAATTAAGGATTGCAGTGAGACAGATTTCTCTATTGAGGAGCTATTAGAACAAACAGAAACATATGAAACATAAATTTAACAAAGAAGCAGGAGTTTGGTACATAGACCTTCCTGCATTTATAAATGCAAACATAGGCACAAAAGCCAATCTTATGATGGTGGCTGGTGCTGATACATTGTTAGACACAATGTCTGATAATGGAGATACAATAACATTAACACTTGGTGAAGAACCATTTGATGGATATACAGATACACTAGTTAAAACAGGAATAGGAAAAGATCAAAAGCTATTAGACTCTTACAATCACCCTCAGGTGGAATATGGAGCATATTATACAGCTGTTGAACGTAATCACAATCTTTGGTTGTGCCCTGTAACAGAATATGTATTTAACGGTAGTTATCCTGATAAGATATATGTTAAAAAAGAAAGTTAGATAATGGATTAAAACGTGAACCCTGGTATTTCTATACTGGGGGCTTTATTTTAAATTAGTTATTATGGAAAAGTTAAAAGTTAAATTCAATAATGGTAATCTAGCCATTTTATGCTCAGGATGTAGTAAGATTCTTAAAACAGGTAAAGAATTCACAGATCAAGAGCGTGAATACATTAAAGGTCATATAGAGCTAGCTCCAAGATATTGTGATGAATGTAATAACTTGTCATTAGAGGAACATCCCACTACTTGATGCGTTCCCTTATACTACACATTATTCAAAGGAAAAATGTAATCAAATTACATTTATTTGAAGGAATATTTTGCAAAAGGTAGTGAAAACCACAGCTTTGTGCAAAAAAGTTCTTTTGACATATAGTTTTGTAACAAATTTATATAGTTATTTGTTACAGGGAAATCATATTATAGTAGGAAATATTCTACAAAAAATGCGTTTTAGTGGAAAATAATCTACAAAATCACAATATAATGTTTCAAAGCGTGACAAATTGGAACGGTTTGATACGCATTGATACGATAATATACGAATAATAAAATAAATTTAAACTTATGACAGCAGTAAATTGGATGATTGAAGAACTAATTAAAAAACATGTAGGAAAAGTAGGAAATGAATATGTTGAAATCTTTGAAAAAGCCAAAGAAATGGAAGAGCAACAAACAGAAATATCAGATGAGGAGATAGAGAAAGCAGCAAGAGATTATGATAATGGTGATATTTATGGACCACCATTAGTGAATTTTGAACAAGGTGCATTTTGGTATAGAGAAAAATTAAAATCAGGTGCATTACAAGAAAAATAGGTGCAAATCATTAAAATCAATACAATGACTGAAGAAATAATAGCAGAAAAAGCCTCAGAGTTTGAATACACTGATGGTATATATGGATTTAAACAAGGTGTTAAATGGGTTATGCAACATTACAATCTAAAAGATGATGATACATCTGGAGTGTCTGTTGATCTTAATACATACACAGTTTCTAATAATGGGAAGTTGTTAAAGCTTCCTACGAAAGTGGTGAAATTAATCCACTATTTCATAATGAATAAAAACAAGGTGATTACGAGACAAGAACTTATTAGTAATATGTGGCATAAGGATGTTGTTGTAGGAGAAAGAACTGTTGATGTACATATTAGAAAAATAAAGATTGCTCTTGGTAATAGTAAATGTATTCAAACATATAAAGGTGTTGGATACAAATGGGTTTTATAAAGTTATTTCATATCTTTGTTGTCAGGGTATTCCTGACAATACATACATAAAACATAAATCATGGAAAATCTTTACGATTATCTCCTTCATTACAACCATTTTGATAAACTATGGAGTGCTATTCCAAGAGATCAATACAATGCGTATTGGAGTAATAGAAAGGTGGAAGGTGTAATAAAATCAAAGAACATTAAAACACTAATTGAATTGATTACAAGAGGTGAAGAATTCATTAAAACAATTGAATAATGAATGTACTGATATATGATATAGAAACCATGCAGGAGTTATTCCTGGTTGGTATATATGATCCTACCACAGAGCTTTACTTTGAGTTTGAAGTGAGTAAGAATACAAATGAGCTTGATTCATTTGTTAGATTCACAGAAGCACACAAAGAACACTATTGGGTGGGATATAACAATCTTAGGTTTGACAGCCAAGTGGTTGAATGGATCTTGAGAAACTATGAACAATGGCATGAGTTAGGAGCCCTTGAAATCACTGCTAAAATAGCCCAGAAAGCTGCTGATGTTATACATGATGCAAACTTTGATGTATTCCCTGAATATAAAGAAGAATGGTTAACATTAAAACAGTTAGATCTATTCAAAGTGAACCACTACGATAATAAAAATCGTAGAGTTTCACTAAAAAGATTAGAGTTTGAAATGGATCTAGAGAACATTGAAGAAATGCCTATTCATCACACTAAAACAAACATGACAGATGAAGAGATATATCTCTCCAAAAGCTATTGTAATAATGATGTTTTGGCGACTTATGAGTTTTACAAGGTAACCACTGGTGATACTAATCATCCATTATATCGTGGAAACAATCAAATAGAGTTGAGACAAGATATAGAAGCAGAGTTTGGTATTCCATGTTTAAACTATTCTGATTCAAAGATAGGTGATGAGATGATTAAGAAGTTCTATTGTGTAGAGAAGAACATAAACCCTTCTGATCTACCAAAGAAAGGAACATTTAGAAAATCCATTCCTGTTAAGAATTGTGTAGCTGAATATGTTACCTTTGAGACTCCAGAGCTTAAAGCGTTCTATAAGAGAATAAGATCAATGAGCCTTGGATTACAAGATGATTTCAAAGAGACAATAAACTTCTATAATAATGCATACACTTTTGCAAAGGGTGGACTTCATACTGAGAATGGTCCAAAAGTTTTTGAAGCCACTGATGATTATCTTATCATTGATTGGGACGTTAGCTCTTATTATCCTGCTATCATCATTAATAATGGTCGTTACCCTCAGCATCTTGGTAAAGAGTTTCTATCAGGATATAAGAAGATGTTTGAGAAGCGATTAGAGCTCAAACCACTAGCTAAGAAGGACAAACGTATAGCTGGTATAGTTGGAGCCCTTAAACTGGCTGTAAATAGCGTATATGGTAAGAGTTCTGATATGCAGAATTGGATTTATGACAGACAATTGACTATGTTCACCACTATTACAGGTGAATTGAGTCTTTTGATGCTTATAGAACAGTATGAACTCAATGGTATACATGTTATATCAGCTAACACTGATGGAGTGACAATACTTGTAAAAAATGCAAGTTTTGATAAAATGCAAGAGATTAATAAGTGGTGGATGGATTTAACTACATATGAGCTCGAACGCACTGATTATCAGAAGATTATATTCTCAACAGTAAATGATTATTTAGCAATTAAAACCAATGGAGATGTTAAAAAGAAAGGTGATTTCCTTACAGATTTTGAGTTACATAAGAATAAGTCTGCTAGGGTGTGTTCTATTGCCCTTGAGCAGTATTTCGTTAATAATGTTGCTATTGATGACACTATCAGAAATCATACAAGTATTTATGATTTCTGTCTTAGACAAAAAGCTTCAAAAGACTTTCATTATGAAGGAATTAATAAGACTACAGGTGAGAAAAATGTTTACAATAAACTTATTCGCTATTATGTATCTAAAAGAGGTGAAAAACTCCTTAAAGTAAAGAATGAAAACTGTGACACTAATGCTGCTGATGTTTCTCAAGTTGAAGCAGGTGAATGGGTGATGCATGTATGCAATCATCTTACAAAAGATCATTCTCTTGATAACATCAATTATGATTATTATATAGAGAGAGCAAATAAGATTGTACATAAAATTGTTACAGAAGGTAGAAAAAGAAAAATTATTATCAATCCTGATCAACTTTCGTTATTTTAGCGTATATTTGCGTATCAAAGCGTATAATATGACTAGTATAAATCGTACAAATATTTGTGATCATTTAGTTGATTATGAACTTGAAATGATAGGTAGGACAATGTCTGAAGCCTATAAGACTGAGAATTGGTTCCATGAATGGACCATGACAGAAGAACAACACACACAGTTTAAAGCTTATTCTATTCCTCTTATTAAAAAGGTTTTTAAATGTAATAAGAAGAGAGCAGAGGGCATATTTAGCTGGTTTGATCTTAGTTTTGGCCTTCGTATTGATAACGAAAAAACAGATAATTATGAAGACTTACAAAATCTTGAGCTCTGAGGACGGAGTTTTAACATTTACAGAAGATGATCTCATTTACACTCTTTATGCAACTAATGAAGATGGTGAGAATATAACTATTATAAAAGCTGTAGATAATGGTAATGGGTTTCATTTTATAGACAATGTACCTAATAACATGGACTATGCTTATATAGATTACATGCGTTTATTTCTTAATTTAATTGGTAAAATGGACGATAGCTTATATGATTCCTATATAATAACAGAACCTATAGGACAAATTTAAAGACATATGAAAAAAGATAATAACAAGGCTCACTTAGGTGGGCCTTTTGCTATTATAGGACTAACATTATTGTTAGCACTATTACTAGTAACAAAGACTTCTTGTACAACAGAAGCACAAACACCTGAAGAAGATAAGGTGTACATAGAGATTGATGGACATCAAGTGGAATTGGTTGCTGATGAATATGGTAACCAATATTTAAAACAAACAACAGGAGGTGCATATATGTACATTCCCTTTCAAGGAGAAGTGGATGATGAAACTGATTCAATACAATTTTATAACACTAAAAACTAATAACAATGGGAGCATGTCAATTTACTAATTCAGGCAGAGGTAAATCTGCAAGAGATGTATTTACAAAGTTGCAAGATGCAGCTACAAGAGAATATGGTGATGATTCCTACAATGGAACTATTAGCACTGTACCAGGGTTTAATGACATTACTAATGATTGGAAAAGAAGTAAGAAAGATCTTGATGGTTTTATTGCTGAAAGATTAGATGGTGCAAACAAATATGATTGCTTTTGTATTTGTACAAATCCACCTGTAGAGAACAAGAATAAGACTAAAACACAAGTGAAGCATGTAGTTACACCAGGAACAAAGAAATGGATTCTTTTATATTGTGTTTATGAAGCATGGAGTGGTAGATTTATAGCATCATTTAATAATAAAGGTGATGCTGTTAAAAGAGCACGTGAGATTTCAGAGAAAGAACAAGCTGAAGTTCATGTAAAAATGGAAAAGAAGCTTGATAAAGGAACACCTTTAACAGCTAAAATTACCTATAAACAATCCACTACAGAGAAAGATGGACATTATGTATTCTTTGGTTATGCAGCAGAATAAACTTATGGAAACACGTTCATCATTCCCCAAAACTAGATATGATGTCTATTTAAGACATAGACTAGTGAACACTTATATCACCAGCAGGTTAAACTGTGAATATGTATTGAATTTTATAAAAGATGCATATAATGGTGCTCCTGAGCTCTATTTAAAAGTGACAAGAACAGTGGATGGTGAAACTACTGTTATTTATAAATCAAGTGATAAAAATAATATATGAGAGAAAGAAAAATATATCAAATCATAGATGGGAATTCTAAATATAGAAGTTCTATTCTATATAATGGAGAACAATTAGACTATATATCTGACAGACAAAAGCAGGCAGTTGTATATACACTTGATGAAGCAAAAAGAGTTGCTAAATATTACATAGAGGAAAAGAACATTCCTGTTATGATAGAATGTAGAACAGTTTACTCAAAAGGAGACATATGAAAATAAATATTGAAGATTTTGAAAGGGAATTTGACAAAGATTCCGTATATTTGCTAGAGCAAAAACTCCTCGAAGAAAAGCAATTCTGGAAGTGGTATAACACAACACACAGAAAACCTGCTCAGATAGTTGTAATTAACGAAAGCAAATTAAAAGAATCTCATGAGCAAACTCTCAACCCTGAAGTTCTCCCATTTTGAACAAATACATAAAAATGGCTACAATCTAGATATGGTGTTTTTACTAACACTAGCTGAAGAAGATGTAGATATTAAATCTCTTTGTGCAACATCTCCTAAATTGGGGGTGTTGTACCAAGGGATATATAGAAAAGGTCTTGTAACAGAAGACAATAAGATTACACTAGCTGGTAAAGCTGTGTTAGAGTTTCTCAATAAAACATCTCCTGAAGCTCCCTTAGTTAAGAAGAAGGTGATAGATGATGACTTTAATAAATGGTGGAAAGCCTATCCAGGCACAGACACATTCAAACACAAAGGTCAATCATTCACAGGCACTAGAAGCTTAAGAAAGGAGAAAGAAGATTGTAAGGTGAAGCTTTACAAGATTTTAGATGAGGGAGAATATACAGTTGATGAAATGATTGCAGCCTTAAACTATGAGGTGTTACAAAAGAAAGAGAATTCTATTAAGCAGAAGGCTAACAAGCTCACTTATATGCAAAATTCCCTTACATATTTAAACCAACGTACATTTGAACCCTTTATTGAATTAGTAAGACAAGGGATAGAGATTGTACAAACAAATACAGGAGGTACTGATATATGAATTTTGAACATTTAAAGAATCAAGTGCAGGTGGGCATTGATGGTAGAAACACTGGTGTTCCTATGGGATTTAACAGACTGAATAGATATGTAGGTATTCGTAAGAGTATGTACTATCTTATAGGTGGACTAACAGGTTCAGGTAAAACATCCTTTATAGATGATGCATTTGTTCTAAATCCATTTGATTGGTATATTAGCAATCAGAACAAGACAGACATTAAGCTTAAGATTATATATCGCTCTATGGAAAGAAGTGGTCTATATAAACTAGCTAAGTGGGTCAGTAGAAAGATCTTTTTAGATCAAGGTGTTATTATTCCTGTACCTAAACTATTAGGTTGGACTGATAAGATGACTAAAGATGAGCACGATCTGTTCTTAATGTATGAAGAATATGCAGAGAAGATGAAAGATGTTATCACTGTGATTGATGGTCCAGAGAATCCAGTGGGTATTGCCAAAGAGCTAAAAGCCCATGCTGAAGAGAATGGTGAGATTATACAACTTGATAAGTATAACAAGAGATATGTACCAAATGATGAAAACACTATAACTATTGTTGTTATAGATCATATTGGTCTTTTGAAGCTTACAAAAGATCAACCAACTAAGAAGCAAGCAATTGATAAGATGAGTGATGAATTAAGATATGCAAGAGATTTCTTTGGATATACACCAGTGGTGGTGAGCCAGTTTAATCGTGATATATCAAATATTGTAAGATTGAAGAATGGTGATGTAGAACCTCAATTAGAGGATTTTGCAGATAGTTCTTCAACACAGAATGATGCTGATGTTGTATTAGCATTATTCGATCCATTGAGATATAAAGTACCAGATGCTTCAGGATACAATCTTGATAAGCTGAAAGATCAATATGGTGCTAAGTATTACAGAAGCCTTAGACTAATTAAGAATAGCTATGGTGAAGATGATGTGAGGATTGGTCTTGGTTTTCTAGGTCAGATAGGTATGTTTAAAGAGCTTCCTAAGAAAAATGATATGACAGAAGCAGACTATGATTCAGTGATTAACAAAACCTATTTCCTAAACAAATAAAACTATATGAAAGTTAAAACATTTAACACACTTCCCAGTAAGAAAGATCATTTCTGGCAAGTTGTATTGATTCCAACAGTGTGTGTGCTTAGAAGCGTTGAGATACGTGATCAATATACAGCTATCAACTGTGAGTGGTTATTTTGGTCTGTAACATTTTTAATTAATGACTAATGACTAAAGAAGATTATCTTAAATTGAGAGCAGGACAAAACTTTAACATTGTCCATGAATTCTACAAAGAGAAGTTTGATCACAGTAAACATTCTCCATTTTTATCCTTGATGGAATTAGCAACATTTCTACCAGCATTTGCTAATGTCAATATGATATTTGATAAGTGCTGCAGATATTATGATGAGAAGTTTGATGTTAAGATCTTATCAGATAAAGATGGGAATTTAATAAAAACATTATGACAAAACAAGATGAGTTACAGAAAGACTTTGTAGCTAAGACCATTAAGTTCTTTAAAACTAACAAAGCAGGTTATCTTGATCTTGCTATGAGGTTTGGTAAATGTAGAGTGACAATTGAGACTTTAAAGAAGATGATATCAGCTCATGGTACAGTTTTAATAGCCTATCCTGATAATAAGCTTAAAGAAACCTGGGAATCTGAATGTGTTCTTTGGAAATATAACAATCCTAATATTACATATGTAAACTTTAGTTCTCTAAAGAAGTATACACAATATGAATTTGATTTTATTGTAATAGATGAATTTCATAGCTGTTCACCAAATGAGAGAGAATATGCTAAAGAGATCATAGACAATTGTGAAAAAGCATTATGTCTATCAGGTACAATATCTGATGATACAAGGTTTGATTGGGAACTTCCAGAGATAGCTTCTTATTCTACAGCTGATGGTATAAATGATGGTATTCTTGCAGACTATCAAATAACTGTACACAAAGTGGATCTTGATGATTCTATTCTAACAAAAGATAAGAAGGGAAAGGAAAAGACAGAAAAACAGAGATACAGTGGATATACATGGGTTATTGAGAAGCTGAAGAGAGAACGTGCTAATTTTATGTTCATGGCTTTAGCTAGGAATAGATTGTCTCAGAGTTCTATAGGTAAGATGACTTATTTGAAAGCATTGTTACATAACATGCAGGATAAAAGAGTTATTATATTTACAGGGCTGGCTAATGTAGCTGATGATATAGGATGTCCTTCCTATCACAGCAAGTCTAAGAATGAAGATTCTTATACAGGATTTCAGGAAGGAAAACACAACCACCTTGCACTAGCTGCAATGGGTAAAATGGGTGTGACATATAAAAATCTTGATTCAGTGATTTTGCTCAACTTCACATATAATGCTGAAGAGAGCTCACAAATCCTGAACAGAGCTATCAAACTAGATTATCAGGGTAAGATAGCAGATCTTCATATTCTGTGTTTAAATGAGGCACCAGAACTGAAGAAGATAAAAGAAAGTCTCTCAATGTTAGATCAAAGTAAAATTAAGTATTTATGAAACTAGAAATGATTAAAGAAACTCAATGGGACAAAGAAGGAGCTTGGTATTGCATCTATCTTGATGAAACCTATATTGTAGGAAGTTCTAACCAAGAGAAGATAGACCGTATTTTTGCAGAAGCAATTTCTGATCCAGAAAATTATTTTAAAACTAAAAAAGAAGTTTTGATATCTGCAGAAATTAATGTACCTTTGTAATAAAAAAAATAAATTATGGCAAGCAAATTAATTGGGATTGTTGGTGCAACTGGAACAGGTAAATCAACATCCATCAAACATCTAGATTCAACAGAAACTTACATTATCAACGTAGCAAAAAAAGAACTTCCTTTTAAAGGATCTGAAAAACTTTACAACGCTGAAAACAAGAACTACAAAGAAGTAGATGACATTACAGAAATCACTCGATTACTTAAGACAATCTCTGAGAAAGCTCCTCACATCAAGAATGTTATCATTGAAGATTCAAATTACATGATGGCTTTTAGAATGGCTGATAAAGCTAATGAAGTGGGCTTTGCAAAGTTTACTATTCTTGCAAAAGATATGGTGGACTTATTTAGAGAAACTAGAAAGCTTCGTGATGACCTAAAAATCTTTTATTTTACACATCCTGAGACTATTGAAGATTCAGGTGAAATAATAGGATATAAGATGAAGACATCTGGTAAGATGTTAGATAATCAAATTGTATTAGAAGGATTGTTTACAATCTGTCTTTACACACTGGTTGAAGAAGCTAAAGATGGCACAACCACTTATAGCTTTGTAACAAATAGATTTAAGAAGTTTCCTGCTAAGAGTCCAGATGGTATGTTTAAGGATGTTAAAATCCCTAACAACTTACAGACAGTAGTTAACACAATAGACGAGTATTACATTTAATAACATATAAACAAGAAAAACATGAGCTTATCGTTAGGTAGCAAAAAAGAAAAATCACAGTCACAAGAGTTCACCAAGAAGGTGGGATTATTTAGTGCTAAGGTGTTGGCAATCAACCCTACAATTGAAGAGTACAATGACCTATTAGGCATTGAGTTAAAAGAAGACAGTAAAGTAACTGAGTATTTGAGTAAGAACCAAGATGGTAATACGAAACTTCGTGTTGACATATGGTTAGAAGAAATCAAAAACAAAGACAGGTTTAAATTAGTGTTCTTCCTAGAAGATAAAGAAAGAGTTAATAAGGATGGTACTAAGAAACAATATATCAATAATATTGGTGTGTGTTCTTGGTCTACAGATCCTAATGATCTTCCTGATTGGGTGGCTAAAGGCAGAGAATGTCGTGTAGCATATCTAGGAGAAGAAGATCTTTACAACTTCCTACGCACTTGGTTAAGTGAAGTTGATTATAAGGATACAGAGAATGTTCTTATGATGGACTGGAAGAAGATGATGAAAGGTAATCTTAAAGATCTTAAAGATCAGGTTGATGGTGCTTATTGTACTAACATTGGTGCATTAGCTACAATCAAAACTGTTATTAAGGATGAAGAAACTAAAGAATATCAAGGAGTTTATAACAAAGCGTTCATGTATGAAAGTGCTTTGAAAAACTTTAAGTTGGTAGACTTCAGTCAATCTAAATCTATTGAATCATTACGTTCTAAGAAATCTAAAGACTTAAAGCCTTATGAGAGATTTGTATTGAATGTTACAGGAGAATATGGTTGTAAAGACTATTATATCCTTAAAGATTTGAAGGATTACAATCCAGACGATAATTTAGTGGCATCTGATGATGTAATTTCTGAAGATGGTGCTGATTATTAATTGTTAATAAAATCAATAAAGCTCTCATCAGAAATGGTGGGGGCTTTTATTTTATACATACTTATATGAATTTAACAGGGAAAAGAGCAAAACTCACAATAGAAGAAATCCTCAAGAGAGTTACAGAGTATGATATATTTAGATGGTACATGCCCAGTAAGAATTGGAAGATTAATCAGGTGACTTATTCCCCATTCAGGAATGAGAAAAACCCATCATTTATGATTGGTAATAAGCGTGGTGTTCTATCATTCATAGATTTTGCAGATGACACTAGAAGAGGTGGATGCTTTGACTTTGTTCAAATGCTGTTCAACCTAGCTTCTTTGCATGATGTATTAAGAATGATTGATAGAGACTTTGGACTAGGAATTAGTAATGGTAAAGCTACAGAAGAATATAAAAAAGTTGTAGCTGAATACAAACAGCCTGAAGAAAGTAAGAGGTATTCTCTTATACAGGTGCAAACAAGACCTTTTACACAAGAAGAACTAGCTTATTGGAATCAATATCACCAAGATCTACAAGACCTCAGAGATAACAACATTTATTCTATCAAGAAGCTCTATTTAAACAAACAGTTGTTTAGCCTTAAAGAAACAGAACTTAGGTTTGGTTATCTATATAATGGACACTGGAAGATATATAGGCCACTTAATGAAAGAAAGAACAAATGGGTGCCCAATAATGTACCTATTACAGCAATGGATGGACTAGCAGACATAAAAGACTGTAGTACAGCCTTTATTAACAAGAGTAAGAAGGATTATATGGTGATGAAGAAAGTGTTCCCTTGTTGTTGTGCTGTTCAGAATGAAGGTGTTGCTTGTTTCTCTCCAGAGAATGTAGAGTATCTTAAGGCTAATTCAGATAGACAAATCTTATCTTTTGATTCTGATGTTGCAGGTGTTGCAAATTCACAACAAATAACAAAGTTATTTGACTTTGAATATACTAACGTACCACGTAACTATCTATCTGAAGGTATTAAAGATTGGGCAGATCTTGCTAAAGCTCATGGCTTAAAAGCTATTGAGGATTATTTAAAACAAAAACAATTATTATAATGGAAACAAAAACAAGTTATCAATCAGCAAGGAGTATATTAGTAAATGCTCCACTTCCACAACAAACAAGGACATACAAGCCTGTAGCACATGAACAACTTATTGATCTTACATTAACTGGTATTCACAATGCAGGATTTAAATTAGATGCTGAGCATTACTCATCAGCTAAAGATGGTCAAGTTGCTAATGGTAGATTCTCTATAGCTGATGTAGCAGATTCAGAGATGCAATTACAAATAGGCTGGCAGAATTCATATGACAAGAGCTTAACATTAAAGTTTGCTATTGGTACAAGAATATTCATTTGTCAGAATGGTTGTGTGTCTGGTGATATGGGTGCATTCAAGAGAAAGCATGTTGGAGAGATACAAAATTTCACACCATCAGCTATCACTGAATACATCAAATCTGCAGGAGAAGCATTTAGAAGAATGCAGGAAGAAAGAAACCACATGAAGACAGTAGAACTTACAAAGAGAACTAAAGCTGAGCTTATTGGTCGTATGTATTTAGAAGATAAGCTTATTACATCTACACAGCTTAACATCATTGGTAGAGAGTTAATCAACCCTACACATGATTATGGAGCTCCAGACTCTATGTGGGAATTGTACAACTATACAACATTTGCTATGAAAGAATCTCATCCAGCAGTATGGATGGATAATCATATGGGTGCTCATAAGTTCTTTGTGAACGAGAGTGGTATATTAGTGAGTCCTATGCCTGAGATTGTACAATCAGAAGCATTATTACAATTAAATTTATTCTAATATGAAATGGGAAAAGTTCAAAGACTGCTTTCATGAGAGCTGGCATGCTAAAATGCAACCTTTTATTGAGAGTGAAGACTGTGATCTTATTTATGCATATTTAAAGAAGGAATCAGGGAGGGGCAAGAAAATTGCTCCTCTTTCTTCCAATGTTTATAGATGTTTTAAAGAGACACCTCTTACAAATTTAAAAGTGGTTATGATGGGAATGTGTCCCTACCACACATTAAGAAATGATCAACCAGTGGCTGATGGTCTTCTAATGGGCTGTTCTACAACAGGGAAGTTACAACCTTCTCTAGAGCAATTCTATGGAGGATTAGAAAGAGAGCTATATAATGGTCTCAATCTTAAATATACAAAGAATCCAGATGTTACCTATTTAGCTAACCAGGGTGTATTAATGATTAATGCAGCCTTGACCACTGAGATTAACAAAGCAGGTTCTCACATAGCAATATGGGAACCATTTATTAAACATTTCTTTACATGCATTGAGACTGAAGGAGCACCTATTATATTCCTTGGTAAAGATGCAGCTAAGTATAAGAAATATGTAGCACCTTTCAAATGGACATTTGTCACCTCTCATCCAGCTTCTGCTTCTTACAAGAACACAGAATGGGATACAGAAGGAACATTTGGTAAAGTGAACAAAGTACTTACAGACAATAACAATTTTAACATCATGTGGCTTGATGAAAAAGCCCCTTTCTAGTTATGAGAAACATTAAATACGGAGGACAATTGGTCCCAGGAGATTTTATAGTGGTTAGTTTTTCTAACCATTTGGATTTTGGATGGTATGTAGGTGATGGTATAGGAGGAACATTACAATATTATTCTCTTAGAAGCCCAGCACTTTCATACGACAGATATGAAGAATGGCTAAAAGAAGAAGAAAGTAAAAGATCTAAATGGTCAAATAAGACATATGAGAAAGGATTTACAAGGAAGTGTTTATGGAAGTCTTATATAAATGCTGTACACAGTACAAGAGTACTTAAGCTAACAAATACAAATGATATATTTACAGAACAAGAAGACATAATATATTACGAAAAATCAAAAGAAGCATTACTAACATTAAATTTCATTAAGCAATGATTTTAGAAAAACAAACGGAAGCAACGGTTCAACAAGATGGTGAATCAAAAGACTCAATTGGTATGTCATTAGACTTAGATTCTGCACAAGTTTTGATGCAGATGTTAAGTAAGAATCTCTATTCAGATTCAATAGGCTCAACTATCAGAGAATGTGCATCTAATGCACTAGATAGTCACAGAAGAGCTGGACAAACAAAACCAATTGTTGTATCATTTAAAGCAGGAGAATCTAACAATCTAGAGTTCTCTGTAGAAGATTTTGGTATAGGATTAGATGCTGATGATGTAAAGAACATCATTAGTAAATATGGTAAGAGTACAAAGCGTAATAGCAACACAGAGTTAGGTATGATGGGCCTTGGTTTCAAAGCTCCTCTTGCTTATAGCTCTAGTTTCTATTTTGTATGTAGAAAAGATGGTCATGAGAGAAAGTATATGATGTATGAAGGAGAAGACACCAACACTATTGATCTATTATATGAAAAAACTACAACAGAACCTAATGGTGTTAAAGTGATTGTTCCTGTACAGTATTATGACAGAAATGATTTCAAAACAAAGATTAGAGAGCAATTAGCTTATTTTGAGAGTGTATATTTTGACTGTGGAGATCTTATAGATAATAACTTCTCTATCTTCAGGAATGAATTATTCCAATTTTCTGAATTAGCTAGTGAGTCTTATTTACATTTATGTTTAGATAATGTCTACTATCCTATTGATTTTCAGAAGCTTGGAATAAAGAATCAAATTCCTTTTCCTGTAGCTCTTAGATTTAGTTTGAGTGATGGGTTATTCCCCACTCCTAATAGAGAGTCTATTAGATATACCAAAGAAGGTAAAGATATCATCTTGAAGAAGATTACAGCTCTTGCTGATTTCTTTGTTAACAAGTATAATGAATCTGTAAAAGATACAGATGATATACATGCTCTTATGGACTATTATTCTAACACTGATAGATATGTAACCATTCTTAAGTCTAAGTATAATGCAGGATTGTTATCAGAATTTGCTACAGTGAAGTTCAATGAACCAAAGCTTAAAAATATTAACATCCTGAATATGAGGAAGATTCATAAAAACAGAGAGTATATTCTTAAGGAATATGATGTTAAATATAGAGTGGAAAGAAGTAAATGGAGAGAGTGTAAAAGCTATTGGGATACTGACATTCATAGGTATAATGGTTACAATAAAGCTAAAACTATTTATATTTTTAATGAAAGAATCTCTGGTCATAAGAAAGATTATATCAAGAGTATTTGTCCTACAGGTTGGAGTGAACAAACTATTATAGTTAAGCAAAATAAACCATTTACACTTGGTGCTGTTAGAGCTGGTACAGACTATCACACCTATATGGATATTCTTGATCTTAGAAATGTTCAAAGACATCTATGGAGAGCTGCTATTAAGGAGTTCCATTCTATTGTTGATATGTTCAAGAAAGATTGGTTAGATCTTGATGCTGTAGTGGTTCCTCAATCATTTATAGACTCTAAGAAGAAAGTGAAGGTGAAAATAGGTGTTGCTCCTGGTCAAAGAAGACAAAAGCTTAAAGGTGAAATCATTGGTAAAGAAGCTTCTCCACTTGAGAGAGATGTTCAAGGTCAGAATTCTAAATTTGTTCCTGCAGTTTATCAGTTAGAGAATGCTCACAAGCTTCCATATCTTCATGTTTATGGTGGTCAGGAGGATAAAGCAAGACTGGATCATCTATATGGTGCATTTAAGAAGTGCACTAGGGATATTAGATTTATCATGTTCTCTGAAAGAGAGCTTGCTAACTTGGAGAAAATAGAATTACATAACTGGATAAAACTTGATAAATTTATGGAAGGTATTAATAAACCATTTAAGAGAATTGTAACAGCTCATCTTATTGGAAAGCTAAAAGATCAGTATAAGCCTGTATTTAATAAGATGCAGCATATGGAAATGATTTCTAAAGATCTTTATGATAAATTAGAAACTCTTAATCAATATGAGAATGCTTACAATCCAGGATATATGTCTGGAGATACAGAGAAGATTATCTTTACTACGCTTCTTGAGGTGGCTGAGAAAAACAATCTATTTGATGGTGACATCTATCCTATTTATCAGGAAGTAAAAACTATTCTTGAAAAGTTTCCATTCATCAAATCTGTATTTGATGTGATGAAATCATGGGGATCTGATGATTCTCTACAACAAGTGGTTGTTGATCTATTGAAGTATAACAAACATAAGGTTAATTTAAACCGTTACACTGTTAAACTTACAGAAGATGCTCCTTTGGAAGAAGAATTAACAGAAGATACAATTGAAGAATTGCAGGACTAAAAGAGTGGATATTGCCCTTGTTATTACAACAGGGGTAATATCTACCCTTATTTACATTTTTATTTATAATTAAAAACAAAAAAACATGAGCACATTTAGCTTAGACTGGTTCAAACAAGAACTAGCAAAATTACAATTAGAAGAACAAAGATTGAAGAATGAAATGATGAGAGTTGAATTAGAGAAACAGAAAGTGGAAGAAGAGGAAGATGATGATTGTGACTGTTGTGATGAAGATGATTGGGATGATGAAGAAGAAGGTGATTACAAATGGGATGGTACACAAGATTTTTCTCATCTTGATGAGGAAGAGTATGTTCCATATGTAAAGCCTTATTTACATCTCAAGATGGTGAATGATATATTGACTATTGTATTACAAGATGGTCAGATCATTAGTAAGCCAAATGCTACACAAGATGATTTCAAAGCAGCACAGAATGCTAACACTGAAGCAGATTTGTTTGCTCTTGTTATGTCTCAAGAGGTTAAAGATGAGAAGATGAAAAGAGAAGCAGAGGTTTCTAGGATTAAGTCTATTCAGAAAGGTATGGAGTTCTTAAGTCAGTTTAAGGATTTCACTATATCTGAAAATAGCATCTATCTTACAGGAATGTCTAGAAGTCTTCCACAAATCCTTGTAGAAGAGTTCTTAGCTATCATTGGTGCATATGATCAATTACACCTATCTATTGAAGAAGTGGAGAAGTCTCTACCTTATAATGAGTCTTATTTAGGACTTAAGAGGTTCTTTATGTGGTGTTGCTTAAACCCAAGAGCAGAAGTGGCTCATGAGTTATATCGTTTCTTGAAAGACAATTCATTCAGAATCACTAAACAAGGTTTCTTTGTAGCCCTTAGGAATGTTGTAAGCTTATGTGATGATACTGCACTAGTAGATTTTGTAAGCAATTCTTACAATAAGATTAAGGCTATCTGGAAGAAAGATCCTAATAAATATGTAGTTGTTAGAAAAGATAATGAGTTATCTCTTATGACAGAAGATATTTATAGTATAATAGATTTTGATGGACAAATTGAAGGTAATCTAACTCAGTTATATCTAGAGCTTCCTGAAATGAAGAGCAATAGATATACAGATGATTGGACTAAGACATTTGACATTCGTGTAGGTAGACCAGTGAATATGCCTCTAAGTGATTGTAACTGGAGCACACAAGATTGTGCTGCTGCAGGATTACATTTCACAGCTGATCAAATTCATTATGTAGGATGTGGTGATACAAGCATGTTAATTCTAATCAATCCAATGAAGGTTGTAGGAATTGGTGCTCATAAAGGTCGTTGTTATGAATATCTTCCAATTATGACTGTTCCACGTGAGGAAGCTACAACTATTCTTCATGATCTAAACTTTGACACTCTAGAGCTAGATGATCAGTATGCTGTTCGCGAACTGGAATCATTAGCTGAGAGAGCACAAGCAGGATTTGTAGCAGAATCTCGTAAATATGACTTCAATATTCCAAATATCTCTATAGCAGAGATTCAGGATATTGCTCGTTCATTAGATCAAATGAGAGGTGAGATTGCTGACAGAATCAAAAATATAGATTAATTAAATTAGGAATATACCCCATTTATTCATATATTTGGGGTATATTTTAATTATATATCATGGCTATAAAGAAAAAAGCAATAAAAACAAAAACAGCAAAACCTAGAAAAGGTGCAGCACCTAAAACTAGAAATGCTGGAACCCTCACAGAATCTGCATTCTGGTCCTTTATTAGAAGTGGACTAAGACAAAAGAGTAGGTTTTGGAAACCAATTACAGAATGCAAGATGAAATCTCGTAGGGCTTATAAAGGTCCTAATAAGAGACAAAAGTTTGAATATTTGTGTAATGTTTGTAATAAATGGTTCCCAGAGAAGAAAATAAACATTGACCACATACATCCAGCAGGCTCATTGAGATGTGCAAATGACCTCCCAGGATTTGTTGAAAGACTGTTCTGTGAGCAGGAAAATTTACAATGCATTTGCGAGGGTTGTCATGACACAAAGACCAAAAAAGAAAGAAATAAGTCTTTATAGAAATTTAAAAATTGAAATCAACAAAGATGTATCTTTTGTTGAACATTGGTACGAAGGAAAAATAGAATATGATAACCAAGAACATTTGTTTTGGTTAATATATCCAAAAGGAACAGATGTAAATGGAAATTCTTACGAAATAGACATCCGTTGGTTCTTCCAGAGAGTTCCAAGAGAAGTGAGGGCTATGGTCCCATATATTATTGACGCATTTAAACAAAAAGCTCATGATGATACACGAACTGAGAAATCCAATTGATGTAGAAACACCATTAGGTTATGGTAAATGTATAGCCTGGTTAGACTATGGTCCAGATGTTAATACAGTTTGGAAAGTTGTATTCTATCACGATGGTAGTGTCAGGAACTTTTATGATGATGATGTGTATGTCCATCCTAACAAGATGGATGGGGGAGAAATTAAACCACATTTTAAAAACAATTAATATGAATTTAATAAAAACGGAAGCAATGTACAGAGCTATCCAAATGGATAGTTCTTCTAGTCTTAAGGAGTTTTCCATGGACAGAAAGAAATACTATAAAAAGTATATATTAAACGAAAGAGTGGAAGAAGCTGATAACAAAGCTGCAACCACTGGTAGGGTGGTAGAAACCCTATTACTAGAGCCTGAAGAGTTTGATGGTAGATTCTATCTATCTACATGCATGAGTGCTCCTACAGGGCTTATGTTAGCCTTTGTGGAAGGATTGTATAAATATACAATGCTATCTACAAATGAAGATGGTGAAGTGACTAGAGACTTTGCAGAGATCTGTAAAGATGCTCATGCTGAGTCTGGATTTAAAATAAAGCTTGATTCTGTCCTAGGCAAATTCATAGGAAGTGATGCAGAGATTTATTATAAAGAGATGAGAGAAGTGAAAGCTAAGGGATTGACAGTGGTTACAACAGAAGAAATAGGTAATGCTGAGAAGATTGTAGATGAACTTAGAAACAACTTTGTCACTTCTAGTGTAGTGAATCTAGTTAATAGTGCACGTTACACTATATATAACCAATTCCAAGTGGAAGGTTATGAAGTGGATGAGCATATGTTCAAGAGTATGATGGATAAGATTGTAATAGATCATGATTTACAAACTATTCAAGTGTATGATCTTAAGTGCACCTGGAGTGTAGAGAACTTTTATGAGGAGTATTATCTCTATCGTAGGGCTTATATTCAAGCTTATCTTTATTTTCATGCTGCAATATCTTTAACACAAGATCCTAATGGTGAGTTTTATGGATATACTGTTAATCAACCAAGATTTATAGTTTGTGACTCTACGAACTATTTCAATCCTTTGATATATACATTGACTGATGTAGATCTTGAGGATGCATATAATGGATTTGAACATAAAGGACGTAAGTATCCAGGTGTTAAAAACCTTATATCAAGCTTACATTGGGCTATTGAGAATAATGTATGGAACATCAGTAGAGATAACTATATTAATAATGGATTGGTAAATATAAAAGGAGGAAAATAAATGGAAGTGAAAAAAACAATAACTAGTATATTTATGGTGCCCACCCTTGGTATAAACAAAGAACTACTAAAGGATAATGGGTTCATAAATGGCTATTGTAGAGATGGAAAGAGAGAAGTGCAATATGAAAAGTCAATCTATCTACTCTTCAAACCAAAAGATCTAGATAAGTTTCGTGGTTTTCTTGATGGAGAATATGAGAGAACTAAGTATGTAATAGATGATTATGATTATGAAGATGGATTTGTTGTTATTGTTTACGAGCTCCATCCTAAATTTAAGAAAGACTTTGCTCTTGTTAGAGAAGGTCTTTATTCTAAAACATCGTCAGAATTTCAAGCTAAGTTTCCTAAGATTGTTAAGATTACACGTAATGGATTACACAAAGATGAAATATCTTTGCAATATCGTGTTTTTAATAAGACAGAAGATCTTAAACAATATTGGGAAGAAAAGCTTGGTGTTGAATTTGATGATGATTGGGAAGTTTGGGATGGATTTGAATTAGATAAAGAAACTCTTAACCTTGATAAAATTAAAGAACATGTTTAATGAAGATTTATTAAAGAAGCTCATTTCAGATTTTGGTGAGCTTCAAGCAATGTTATATTGCAGAATGGAAAGTGCTAAAAACGCTTATCAATTTGAAGATTGTATAAAGAGAGGTGAAGATAACACCTGCTCTCAATATGATTTTGAAAGAGATTGGTGGAAAGAAGCAGAGAAAAAAGTATCAGATAATATTAAAATTTAAATTATGGAAATGATTAATTTGTTAGAAGAACACCCTAAAACAACCATTGTTATAAAACAGTGGTTGTTAGATGTATTATTATCATCTATAGAAGATAGCAAGTTGCCTGATGATTTTAAAGAGTTTGCTAGACAACAGAGTATGGAAACTGAGCATGTAGCAGGAATGTTACAAAATACACCTCGTTCTATGTTTGATGTGTTTGACAATCAAGAATTGTACATACAAATTACTGGAGATAATAAACATGGGTGGAGCTGGGAAGTGGATGGATCTGTTGAAAATGCTGTATGTTCATCTAGAAAAGAAGCTGAAACAGCAGCTATTGTTGAAGCATTTAAAATCTTGGAGGCAAAAATATGAGACAAATAGATGAACAAACAAGAGATGCATTTATTGCTAAAAAGAGGTTTAAATTAAAAAATACAAAAATTGATATTATAGATGGAGAACCTCATTTATATTTACATGGATATTTAATAGCTAAGATAGAAGATGGTAATTTGTTAATCAATCATTGTGGTTGGGAAACTAGAACTACAAGCTCAAGGTTAAACTCCCTACCTGGTGTACAAATCAAAATGATCAAAGGAAAATTTAGATTGAACGAAATGGGATATATGAATAATGAATGGATAAATATAAATAGATTATGAAAGACCAAGTAGTGGACAATGTAATAGATAAATTCTATGACAGAAGTCAGGTGGGAATTACCAAGTATGGTACTACTCTCTATAACAACAACCAGGATAACTACTTCAAGCATTTACAAGAAGAGCTCATGGATGCAACTCTCTATCTTCAGAAACTTATGGATCTGAAGGAAGAGCTAACCATTTTGGTTAAAATGTATCCCAATGATGCAGAACTTGGAAAACTTATAAGAGGATTAATTATCTAATATTTTTCAAATCTTTGGTAAATAGAAGGGGATGTATTAAATTTGCATCCCCTTATTATTTACATAACAAATTAAAAACAAAAACACATGGATTTAGGATTAGAAGCCTTATCAAATCTGACCATTTTTAGCAAGTATGCTAAATTTAAGCCAGAATTTAAAAGAAGAGAACCCTGGGATGAAATAGTTGATCGCTACCAGGATATGATGATCAAGAAATACCCAAGTCTTAAAGATGCTATTGTAAAAAGTGCTGAGCTAATTAGAGCTAAGAAAGTCTTACCATCTATGAGAGCTCTACAATTTGCAGGAGTAGCAGCTGAAGTTAATAATGCTCGTATCTATAACTGTTGTTTCCTACCTATGGATGATTATAGATCATTCTCTGAGACAATGTTCCTATTATTAGGAGGAACAGGTGTGGGGTATTCTGTACAGAAGCACCACGTTGAACAACTTCCAGTGATTACAAAACCTGGTAAGAAGAAAACATATCTAATAGAAGATTCTATCATGGGATGGGCTGATGCTGTAAAGGTGTTATTTAAAGCTTATATGGAAGGTAAATTCCTACCTACATTTGACTTTAGAGCTATTAGACATAAAGGAGCTAGATTGGTTACAGCTGGTGGTAAAGCCCCAGGTCCTGAACCATTGAAATTGTGTCTCACACATATACAAGCTATTCTTGATAGAAAACAAGAGGGAGAAAGACTAACTACACTAGAGTGTCATGATATTCTTTGTCACATTGCTAACAGTGTTCTTGCTGGTGGTATTCGTAGAAGTGCTATGATTGCTTTGTTCAGTCATGATGATGAGGAAATGATTACATGTAAGTATGGGAATTGGTGGGAAACTAATGAACAGCGTGGTAGAGCTAATAACTCTGCTGTATTAGAGAGAGGTTCTGTAGGAGAAGAAGAGTTTCAAGCTTTATGGAAAAGAATTGAAGCTTCTGGATCTGGAGAGCCTGGTATCTACTGGACTAACAATAAAGATTGGGGAACTAATCCTTGTTGTGAGATTGGATTAAGACCTTATCAGTTCTGTAATCTCTAAACTTTCATGGAGATTTAAAACCCTGAGAATTGCTGGGAACTCTGACCACTTGAAGGTGAAGACAATCAGCAGCCGAGCTTAGAAATAAGAAGGTTCAACGACTAGTCGAAAGACGTACACTCAAGTGAGTGGAAGCACAGGGCCCTTGAAAAAGGTGATGATATAGTCTGAACAATATAGAAATATATTGATGAAAATTTGGAAATCTCAAATAAGTTCTGTAACTTTGTAAAAATACAAAACTTATGAGAGTAAATAGAGAAGGTTATAAAATATCAGAGACAGAACGAGAATGTACTAATTGTGGTACAATGTTCTTAAAAACCTCAAAAACAGTAACACTTTGTAATAAATGTAATTCTGAAAGAGTCAAGTGCACAGACCCTGAAGTAAAAATGTTACAAAGAGCAAAAAATCGAGCTAAATTAAAAGATTTAGAATTTGATTTAACTGTAAAAGATATAATTATACCGAAACATTGTCCTATTCTTGGAATAGAATTAGTTTGTAAAAGTGGAACATCAGGAGGTCAGAAAAACTCTCCTGCTTTAGATAGAAAAGATTCAAAAAGGGGCTATACTAAAGATAATGTACAAGTGATAAGTCATCTAGCAAATATGATGAAAAGTCATGCCACTGAAGAAGAGTTAATTGCTTTTGCAAATTGGATAATAAATTCTCTACCAAAGGATTCTAGTCAAGCTTAACGAACTTGATTGAACATGTTGGTGAAGTGAATGTTAGTGATGTTGAGAATCAAACAGATCTTAATGATCGTGTAACTGTAGCAGCGTTCTTTAGAACACTACAAGCTGGTTTTACAGATTTTCACTATTTGCGTCCAATTTGGAAACAAACTACAGATAAAGATGCTCTATTAGGAATAGGTATGACAGGAATTGGTTCAGGAAAGATTCTTGAGGCTAATCTTACCATAGCTGCTAATACAGCTAAAGTGGTTAACTCTATGATTTCTGCTATAATAGGAACTAATGAAGCAGCTAGAATAACATGTGTTAAGCCTTCAGGTACAACTAGTTGTGTTTTGGGAACAGCATCTGGTATTCATGCATGGCATGCTCCTTATTATTTAAGAACTGTAAGATTTGGTAAGAGTGAGGACATTGCAGCTTATATGATGGTAAATCACCCTGAATTATGTGAGGATGATGTTTTAAGGCCCAAGGATACACTTTGTGTAAGAATACCTATCAAGGCACCAGAAGGATCTATATTCAGAACAGAGACAGCTATAGACACTTTAGAGAGAGTTAAGAAGTTTTCTCAAGAGTGGATTTTACCTGGTCATGTTAAAGGAGATAATACACATAATGTATCAGCTACAATTTCTATTACTAATAGTCGTTTCTATACTATACAAGAGGATAAGAGTATAGATCTTTTTAAAATGCAACTAGAATGGGACGCTGTAGGAGAATGGATGTGGGAAAATAGAGAATTCTATAATGGTTTGTCAGTGCTCCCCTATGATAATGGAAGTTATGTCCAACCACCTTTTGAGGACATAACAGAAGAGGAATATAATAAAAGAATCACTACATTGCATTCTCTTGATCTAACAAAGGTTATGGAAATAGATGATAATGTAGAATTTGGTCAGACTGCAGCTTGCAGTGGAGGAAGCTGTGCCATAGAATAATATTTTCGTGTTTTCGTTTTTTTGATTAATGATTACAGGCCCAATGTTTCTACATTTAGGGCCTCTTTTTTTTGTTAAAACGAAATAAATTTATTAACTTTACAACATAAAATCAATTAAATATGGCGAAAGCAAAAGAAGTCCCAACAGAGGGCAAAGGTAAATTTCAAGATGCATTAGATAAGCTAAATAAAGCTTATGGTGTAGGAACTGTTCTAACATTAGACAGTAAAACAACAGGTGATTATGACATAATCAGTACAGGAAGTATTGGATTTGATCACGTGACATTAGGTACTGGAGGATTTGTGAAAGGAAAGATGTATGAACTTATGGGATGGGAAGGTTCAGGTAAATCAACAATTTGTGGTCATGCTGTAGCAGAGTGTCAAAAGAAAGGTGGTGTTGTTCTGTATATAGATGGTGAGCATGCTGTAGATAAACATTATTTTGAAGCATTGGGTGTAGACACAAAGAAGATGTTAATTGCTCAGCCTAGTTGTGGTGAAGAAGGTTTTAACATTGCTATGGAAATGATTCAAACTGGAACTGTAGATCTTATTATTATAGATTCAGATTCTAGTCTTATTCCTAAGAAGGTCTTAGATGGTGAGGTGGGTGATTCTTCTATTGGTAGAAAAGCATTATTGAATAGTAATGCCTATCCAAAGTTGAAAGCAGCTTTGTCTCAACATAATGTTTGTGTTATAGTTATTTCTCAGTATAGAGAAAAAATTGGTGTTATGTTTGGTAATCCTACAACAACACAAGGGGGTCATGCTCTTAAATTCTATAGCGATGTAAGAATAGAAGTTTCTAAATCTCTTGCTAAAGAAGGTGATGTAACTTATGGTAATGTCACTAAGGTGAAAGCTATTAAGAATAAAATGTCTCCTCCTTATAAGCTATCTCAGTTTGAGATTGTTTATGGTCAGGGTATTGATAAGCTTGGAGAAATCATGGAGCTTATTAACGAACATGGGATTGGTAGAAAGTATGGTAAGACAATGACTCTAGGTGTAGGAACTTTAGGTGAAACCAAGTATAACCTTGATGAATTTAAGGTAATGCTCATGGATAATGAGGAATTCTATAATTCTATCAAATCACAAATTCTTAACAAAATTAATCAAACTGAAATTTTAGAAGATGCTACAAGTGAAATTTAAAAAACTTCATGCAGATGCTAAGCTCCCTATTAAGGGGAGCGAGCATGCTGCTTGTTATGATGTATATGCTACATCATTAGTCAAAACTGGTCCTGGTAAAATGACTGTAGGATTAGGATTTGCTACAGAAATACCTGAAGGTTGGAAAGGGTTAGTTGTTCCTAGGAGCAACCTCACTAAATACAGCTGGGCTATAACTAATTCTCCTGGTCAAATAGATTGTGACTATAGAGGAGAATGGAAGGTGGTATTTACATCTCTAGCTGATCAAATATTCCCCTATGGTGTAGGAGAAAGGGTTGCTCAAATCTTTTTTGAGAAGGTGAATGATGTACAGTTTGTAGAAGTGGAAACTCTTGATGAATCTGTTAGAGGTGAGGGAGGATTTGGCAGTAGTGGAAGAACAGATGTAACTTATGCTAAACCAGATTTTGTAACCAATACAACAGCAGATGTCAAAACTAATACTAACAATTGATGAGGAAGATCTTAACATCTTTAAGAAACAATACATCAATCTAGTTGATCTTCATGACGAAATTGAGAAACTCTTTGAAGAAGGAAAGAAACTTGATAAACGTAAGAAGAAAGTTTATGCAGATTGGAAAGAAAAGATCAACTTTCTCATCACTATGTATAATGCTAGAGCAACATTTAAAACCTACAATAAAGTAAAATGAAAATACTATTTTTAGATTACGATAGTGGATTTGCATACAATAATCCAATTGCAATCTTAGTTCAAGTAAATAAATCTTTACCTAAACAAGAATTAAAAAAACTTGAATTAAGCCAACCTGGAGTTTCTAGAACAGGAGGAAATTGGAAGAGGATTATTGAAGATGCAAAAGCTATCTGTAAAGTTATAAAAGAAGGTAATAAATCTGATTTTGAAAAAGAAAATTATGATTTTGAATATGAGTTAATAACTGGTAATTATTAGTAAAATGAAATGTAAAACATGTGGTAAGAATGCTGATTTGGAATTCTATACTTGAGGCTGCAAAAGAATTAAATGTATCTTCTGGTAGTATTGGAAATGCTTTATCTAAAACAAATAGACAAAAAACTTGTAAAGGTTATAAATGGAAATATGAAAACTTGTAAAATAAAAAATTGTAATAATACTATATGGAGCAATAGACTTTGTAAAAACCATATACCCAGGAAACCACTTGCTAAGACTAAAATGATGTCAAGTTTACCACCCAAAAAACTTGACAATCAGATGTCTGAGATGAATATATTTTTCTTACAAATATGGACTAAAAGAAAACATCGTTCAGAAATAAGTGGAGATCCTCTAGGATCAGAGCCTTTAACAATATTCTTTCATCATATTCTCCCAAAAGAAAAATTTCCTCAAGCAAAATTTGATGAAGATAACATAATTCTTCTTACCTTTGATGAACATAACAATGTAGAAGGTGATATATACAAATATGAAGAGGTAAATGAAAGACGTAAACATTTAAAACTTAAGTATGAAAGAAACTAATAGAGAACGTAAGCAAGACATTAAATACAAAATCACCCTTAATGAAGAACAAAAAGAAGTTAAGAGGTTGATTCTTGAGAATCAGATAGTTGTAATCACTGGTAGAGCTGGTTGTGGTAAGAGCCTTGTAAGTGCACAATGTGCTCTAGACTTCCTCTTTAAGAAGCAATGTGACCAAATCCTTGTAACTAGGGCTGCTGTAGAAGTGGGTCATTCATTAGGCTTCCTACCTGGTTCTCTTAATGAGAAGTTTGATCCTTATTTAGAAGCATTCCAAGAAAACTTAGTTAAGTGCTACGATAAGGTGAAGGTGGAAGAGCTTATTAGAGATAAGAAAGTGTTAGCCCTTCCTGTACAGTTCATTAGAGGAAAGACTGTTGATGATGTTCTTGTTGTAGAGGAAGCTCAAAATCTTACAAAAGCTGAGATGTTAGCCATTCTAACAAGACTAGGTAAAACTGGTAAAATCATTATCAATGGAGATAATGAACAAAAGGATATTAGAGATGAGTTTAATGGACTTAGCTATGTCATAGACCTTTCTAAGAAGATTAAGGAGATTAAATGGATTAAGCTTAAGCACAATCACAGAAGTGATCTTGTTGGAAAGATTTTACATATAGAATATGGAAAACCATAAACATATGAAAGGATACATTTATAAAATAACAAGTCCATCTAATAAAATTTACATTGGTCAAACTATAGATATTGATATTAGAAAAAATAAATATAAATATCTAAACTGTAAAAATCAAACAAGATTATATAGATCTCTTTTAAAATATGGATGGGAAAATCATGTATTTGAAATTATAGAAACAATAGAGACTAATGATATAAATCAATTAAATTCTTTAGAAATAGAATGGATATCTAAATTAGATTGTTTTAATACAGGATTAAATTGCACATTAGGTGGACATGGTACTTCTGGTAGAAAATGTTCTAAAGAAACCAAACTTAAAATGAGAAATTCTCAACTTGGTAAAAAACAATCTATAGAAACTATAGCTAAAAGAGTAGTTAATTTAGTAGGTAAAAAAAGAGATAATACTTTTAAAGAAAAATTAAGAAAAGCTCATACTGGAAAAATACTTTCTGAAGAAACTAAAGAAAAAATTAGAAAACATAATATTGGAAAAGTTTTAACAGAAGAACACAGACAAAAAATAACAGAAGGATTAAAAAGAAGGTATCAGCAAAAGAAAGAAAATAAATTATAAACCAAAAAATAAACCAAATGCAAAATCAATTTTTCTACACCAGAAAAGAACTGGTAAGTGGAACACCAGAGAATCCTGAGTTTAAAGAATTCAGAGACAGTCTTAACATTAACAAGATAGTGAGAAGTGTCACTATGGAAGATGGTCGCATCTTAGTTTTATTAGATGACATCCATGAGAGATCTAGAGATGTTGAAGATATTGATCTTAAAACTAATAAGATGAAAGGATACAAGAGACAAAGAGATGTGTTTCAATCAGAGATTTATTTAGATCCAGCTGATGCTGAAAGATTTGTTAAACTTACATCTATAGGATAATGAACAACACTCCATTAATTTCTGCTAAATGCATAACTTATGGAAGGGTAGATACGTTGGAGGAATCGCTTCATAGCTTCCTCCAACAAGACTATCCTAATAAGGAAATGATCATTGTTAATGACTATCCTTTACAGAAGCTTATGTTTGATCACCCACAGGTGAAGATTATAAACCTGGATTATACATTCAGTAATATTGGTATGAAGGAAAACTTTGCTATGGAGCATTGCTCTGGAGATATTATCTGCCAGTGGGACGATGATGATGTAGCCCTACCAAATCATCTTAACAATGTAGTTAAACATATGACTGATGATACTAATATATTACACTGGGAAACAGGAGTGTTATGTCATGTTACAGGTATTGAAAAAGTTACATGGATAGGTAATTCTGGTATTGTCTTTAGAAAATCTGCATGGAAAGCTATAGGAGGACATCCTAAAGAAAATGCAGGATATGATATGACATTTATAGAAGCACTTCATGCTTATGGAGGAAGAAAGTTTGTAAAAATGCCTGATGATGAAGCTAGTTGGTTTTATATGTGGGGAGGAAGAGGCTATCATATGAGTGGACAAGGAGATGATGTTCCTGGAAAAGCTAATATAATACAAAGACATTCTTTACATATAGAAAATCTTAGAAACCAAGGAAAAATCCCTACAGGAGATGTTATATTAAAACCACATTGGAATCATGATTATGTAAAAATGTTAGAAAATTTTATATTAAAAAAGTAGTGAATCTTTAATTATTTGAGGAAGTTTTTCTAAAGAACCTTTATGTTCTTCAAACACTTTTTTTACTATATTTTTATTATCAGTGGAATATCTCCAAAATACACTTTGATATATTTTATTTGATTCTTGATTATTTTTTAACATAAGATCTTTACAACATTTACCTGTATCAATTAAATAGATGTTTGCATCAATTTTTAAAT
>Ga0315274_10001865_pt1 | contig 32313 bp, 23 predicted proteins | sample YL17G02_20_MG_FD_203700 | JGI IMG/M metagenome (GOLD analysis project Ga0315274, IMG submission 203700) | Sediment microbial communities from Yellowstone Lake, YNP, Wyoming, USA - YL17G02_20 | ecosystem: Environmental > Aquatic > Freshwater > Lake > Sediment | place: USA: Wyoming | collected...
AGGGCGGCGGCCAGGGTCGGGGGGCGGTCGTAGTCGGGGACGCCCTCCAAAATCGTGACTGGCAACTTCCGCTCCGCTTCCAACCTTTTCGACTTGGCCGCTAGCGCCGCCAGCTTGGCGTCAAAGTCGGCGTCGGCCAGGGCGGCGAGCGCGGCGTCGGCTGACGGCGTCGGGGTCGCGTCGCCGTAGCGGGCATCGCCGCGCGCGCCGCCGGCCGGTGGTTGGGACGGAGGAATGGGGCCTGATGGCGCTCTGATGCTCTTTTGCTTCTGTTTGGTCTTGGGCGCGGCCGATTTCGCGGCGGCCGGCGCTGCGGCGCCAAACCCCTTTTTCTTGGGCGCCGCCGCCGTGGCGACGTTGCGGCGGATGGAGGGGGCGGGAAGTGTCATGGCGCGGGGCCGATTGGGGCGCAGCCGCCTCGCCGGTGTGACGCGGACCCCGACCCGCCGCTTGCTCCGTCTCCAGGCCCCTGCCCTTGCTGCCTTCTACAAACGAAAGCAACACACCGCAACTAGGACCAGCAGTTTCCAACCGCGCGTCACTGCACCCCCTCTCACTAAGTGAGCACCGGCAAAAACACGGTCCGCGCGGGCGCGCCGCGCCACGGCGGCGGCGGTTCCTCGCCCAGGCCGTGGCCACCGCCGCAGGGGGGTTGACCGGCGGTGTATCCATGCACCGTGAGCATGGTCAATGAGTCGCCGGCGCCCGTCGCAGCGGCCCACGACCGCAGCCACGCCGGCGTCTCGACCACTGTCAGCGACGCGGCCGCGTCTGGGCACGGCGCCCCCCCATCGGCGCCCGCAAACGCGACGCCTAGAAGGGCGTCGGCCAGGGCGAGGTGGGCCGGCGTGGTGGAGGGCGCGCCGCCCGCGCCCGCCGCCGCGCTCGCGAGCTGCGACCGCACCTCCTCGCGTGGGCGCCGCGTGATGGTCGACCGCGAAATGACAGCCACGGCGCCGTAGGCGTGCGCGTGCGCGGCCAGGATGGCGTTGATGGCGGCGCAGGCGGGCCTGGGGCGATTTTTTGAGATTTTTTGGGGGGAAAGCGTCGGTGGTTGAGCCGGGGTGCGGCGCACCGAGCGCCCGGCCGCCTCCCGCGCGGCGCTCTATCGAGCGATTAGATCGCGGCGGACGTCGTTTGCGCCGGCGACCGCCGGGCGGCGCCCGCGGGGCGGCGCGCATGCCCGTGCACGATTCGTAAACCCCCTTCCCTCTCTCCACCCTCCCCACACGCGCACCACGCAGCGGTGACGATTGCAGCATCGTGCGGCGCCAGCGCCTGCAGTAGCCAGGCCGGCGGGCGGGCCTCGGGCGTCGGCGCCAGGTCCAGCGAGCGCCGTTTGATCGCCGGCCCGGACGGCGATGGAGGGCTGGCGTCGGGTGGGCGCTTGGTGCGGGCGGGCATGGTCGTTGGTGGGCGGGATGTGTAGAGAAAAGGCATCGGCGGCGCCATCGCACTCTCACCGCCTCCTTCCAATCGCGGTCGCGGTCGCGCGCGCCCTCTGCCACCGCCGCGATGGGCGGTGCGCTGCTCGACTGGGCCCTGGTGCGTCAGCGGCAGGGCGGGCGGCGCGCGGGCCGCCGCCGCCCGCCGGCCAGGCCCTCACCCGCACCCTCCTCCCTCCTCCAGGGCGCGGCCGCCATCGCGTCCCCCGCCCATAACCTCCCCCTGGCTGCCCTGGCGGCCGGCGTCTCCTTCCTGCGCGGGCGGTCGGCGCGCCGCGGCGGCAAGCCGCCGCCGTCGTTGCCGTCGGCCGCCGACCTGGCCCACACCGGCCCCGTCGACATCGTGTTTGACGGCGTGACCGTCACCGTGCCCGCGGGGCGCGGGAACAAGGCGGGGAGCAAGAACGCGTTGATGCGCGTGTCGGGTGCTGCGCGCGCGGGGCGGCTCACCGCCATAATGGGCCCTTCTGGCGGCGGCAAGACCACGCTCCTGCACGTGTTGGCGGGCCAGTTGGCGGCCGCGCCAGGCGTGAAAGCGACCGGGCGCGTGGCGGCCACGGTCGCCGGCGCGCCGGGCGTCGCCGCGCCGCGCCCGCGCGCCGCGTTTGTGCGCCAGGACGACGCCTTCTTCTCCATGCTCACCGTGTCCGAAACTGTTGACATGGCGGCCCACCTGCGGGCGCGCGCGGGGGGGGAGGAGGGCGAGGCGGCGGACGAGGCGCGCGGCCTGGTCGCCGCGCTCGGCCTCGCCTCGTCCGCCTCCTCCCGCGTCGGCGGCCCGCGCGCGCGCGGCCTCTCCGGCGGCGAGCGCAAGCGCCTCGCCATCGCGTGCGAGCTCGTGGGGTCGCCCCCGGTCCTCTTTGCGGACGAACCGACTTCCGGCCTCGACGCGTTCGCCGCGGGCCGCGTCGTGTCGGCGCTCGCCGCGCTCGCCGCCGCCGGCCGCACCGTCGTCGCGTCCGTGCACCAGCCCCGGTCGTCCGCGTTTGCCCAGTTTGACGATCTGATTCTGCTGTCCGGCGGGCGCGTGGTGTACGGTGGGGCGGCGCGCGAGGCGGTCGCCCATTTCGCCGCGCTGGGCCACGCGTGCCCGCCCGCGACCAACCCCGCCGAATTCTTGGCCGACCTGGTCGCCGTCGACCACGCGTCCCCGGAAGCGGCGGCGGAATCGGGGGCGCGCGTGGATGCGCTCGTGGCGGCGTGGGCGGCGCGCGGCGAAGCGGGGAGCGTCGCGGCCGCCACCACTCTCCCCGGCGCCGCCGCCGCCCCCCCTCCCCGCGCCCCGCTGGCCACCCAGGCCCGCTTGCTCCTCACCCGCGCCTGGCGCCAGGCGACCAGGGACAAGGCGGCGACCCTGGCGCGCGCCGCGTCGTCGCTCTCGTCGGCGCTCATCTTTGGCTCCATTTTCTGGCGCCTCCCGCGCACCCAGGCGTCAATCCAGGACCGGTTGGGCCTCATCCAAGTCGCATCCATCAACGCCGCCATGTCGTCGCTGGTTAAGACGCTGGCGGTGTTTCCGGTGGAACGCCGGGTCGTCGAGCGCGAGCGCGCGCGCGGCGGCTACGGCGCGGCGCCGTACTTCCTCTCCAAGCTCCTTGCCGAGTTCCCGCTCGGCGCCGCCTTCCCCCTCATGTTTGGCGCGGCCGTCTACCCCGCGTGCGGCCTCAACCCGAAGCCCGCGCGCGTGGCGCGGTTCCTCGGCCTGCTCACGCTCGAATCGTTTTCCGCGACTGCGCTCGGCCTCGCCGTTGGCGCGGGCACGCCGTCGCCCGAGGCGGCGACCGCGCTGGGTCCGGCCATCATGGTCGTCTTCATCGTGTTTGGGGGTGAGGAGAGGAGGGAGGGTGGGGCGAGGCTGGGCGCAGCGCGCGCGCCGACCTGCCTCTCCTCCCCCCTCCCCAGGCGCCTACGTCAACCCCGGGTCCGTCCCCCGCCCCCTGCGCTGGGTGCCGCGCGCGTCTCTGATCAAGCACGCGTTCGAAGGGTTGGCGGTCAACGAGTTCCGGGGGCTGACCTTCGACCCGACGCCCGCGGCGGCGGGCGCGCGCGGCGGCGGCGGCCGCGACGGCGCGCCGGGCGACCTCCCCGACGGCGCCGCCGTCCTGGCCCGCCTGGGCTACGCGGAGTCGACCGTGGGCGGCACCGCGGTGGCGCAGGCGCGCGTCCTGGCGTTCAACGCGTGGACCGCGCTCGCGCTGCTGCGCGCGCGCGAGCCGCGCTACGCGCTGGCCGACGGCACGGTGGAGGAGAGCGGGGAAGAGGAGGAGGACGCGTGAACCGAGTGTGACAAGTGGTGGGGCCGCCTCGCTGTCTCTCAGATCAAGGACGCGGCCGGCGCGGGCGCGCCCGCGGCCGCCGCGCTCCCGCCCCCACTCACGCCCGCCGCCCGCGCGTCTGCCGCGCGCCCCAACGCTTCCGCCCGCAGCACGGCCTCTTTGTACGCGTCGAGCAGGGCGGCCACGTCGGCCAGGGTGAGGGAGGGGGCGTCCCGGTAGAGGAACGGGTGCGCGCCCGCCAGGGCGCCCAACGCGTCGGCAGCGGCGACCAGGGCGGCGCCCTCGGCCTCCAGCGTGGCGGCGTCGGGGCACGGAGGCGCGGCGGACGGCGCGCCGGCCGCCGCGCGCGGGCTCGCCCCCCCCCCTCCGGGCGCCGGCGCCAGCTGGAGCTCCGGCACGCCCGCCCCCCGCATCGCCTCGACAAACGTGGCCGGGTCGACAGTCAGCGACCCCGTGTTGACGGTTTCGACGAACGAGGCCGCGGAATAGAGTTGGGTGAAGAAATAGGACGCCTCCCCCGTGAACCGCGCCCCACCCCGGAACCGTTGCACATACTCCAGGTTGGAGGCGAGGCGCGGCGGGGACGCGCGGATGAGGGCGAGGATGAGGAGGGGGAGGAAGTCGTCCGCGCCAGAGGCTTGCGGGGAGGAGGGCGAGGCGGCGCCGCCACCAACCCCTCCTCCCGCCGCCAGCGCGTCGCCCACGATGCGGCACGCGTTAAGCACACACACGAGCTTGTCGCGGGGCGCTTTGAAGGTGTCCATGCGCGCGAGCTCGGCCGCGGCGGCCGCGAGCGCCGACGCGTCGGCGCGCGCCGGGGGGATGTCCAAATGCTCCGGCTGCACAAACGACAGCCCCCGCATGCGCGCGGCCAGGGCTTCGTCCCGCTCCCGGTCGAGAGCGGCGACGGCAAAGGTGCGGGCGTGGATTTTGGTGCACACGTACTTCTCGAGACCTTCCGCCGCCAGCGCCCTTGTCGCCGCCCCGCCGCCCGCCCAAACCGGGTGCGCGCGCAGCACGGATTCCTGGGCGGTCAAAAAGTCTTGCACGAGGGTGGCGTCGCGGTCGGGGTCGGGCGGGCGGTCGTCGAACGACTTGACAAAGCTAAGGGAGGGGGAGGGGGGGCGCGTCGGGCCGCGCCTGCCCGCGGCACATGATGCGTCGAGACCGCGAGCGCACGATGAGTCGAACGACCCCCTCCACGCCTCTTCCCGCCCCATCCGCGACGCACGCTCGAATCGTGCGGACCAGGTCGGCGGCCGCGGGGTCTTTCATGCGCTCCAAAAAGTCGGCAAAGGACAGGGACGCGTTCGTGGGGTCGTCATCGTCCGCCATGGTGGCGGGAGCGGGGAGTGAAGAGGCAGTCTGGCGCACTCTGTCCCGGCGCGCCGCTCTCTGCCCCCTCCCGCCGCCGCAGGGGGCAGGCCCGAGTGTCTCACGATCGCTCGCAGACTCAGATCGGGCAACCGCCGCCGGCTCGCGCGACCGATGGCGGCAAAGCGCGCCGACGCGTGAAGCGGCCGCTCGGCGATGGCGGGCGGAGGCCACTCGTGAGTGAGGCGTCGAGTGGATGTGTGCTGGAGTCGGGGAGAGGCTCGGTGGGGCCCGACCCCCCTCCCTCTATCTTCTCTCAGCCTCGGCCTTTACCCTCCTTCCCCCTCCGCCCCCGAGCTCAACCCCGATGCCGCCGCCTGGAGCGAGGGCGTCACCGTGGCCTACCCCGGCGTGGCGCGCGGCGAGGAGCTGACGCTGGCGCTGCGCTGCTCGGGCGACCCGGCCGCCGCTGCTGCAGCCGGTGACGCCGCCTGGGCCCTGCTGGCGGCCGCCCAGCGGGTGCGGCGGGCGACGGCGGCGACCGCGGCGGTGCGGGGCTATGGGAGGGCGCTGGGCGAGGCAGGGGTCGCGCCTGAGAGGCGGCCACCCCCGCCAGCCCCAAACCTGCCGACCGGCCGCCGCTCCCTCGTCGACCACCTGGCCCGCGCTGGGCCGCTGGCCGTGGCGGCGGGACGAGGGGTGGCCGCGGTGCGGGCCACGTTTTTCGAAAGACCAAGAGCGGAGACTGGCGCGGCCACCAGTGCCCCCCCTCCCCCCCCCCCCTCCCGCGCCCTGGCCGACGCCTTGACCGCCGTCCTGGACGACGTGCTGCGCGCGCACGTTCGGGCCGCGTCCCGCCCCGCGCTAGCGTCGCGTGCAGGCGACGGCGCGGCAGCGCGCGCGGCGCGCGCGTGGGCCGGGGCCTCCGCGCTCGCGGTGGAGGCCGCTGCCGCCGACCTCTTGCCTGTCGACACTCTTGCGCACTGGCTGGTGCGGTCTCTGGGCGCTCCTGATCCGTCCGGTGCCGCTGGCGCCGCACTGGCGCCGCTGGTGGCCGCGCTTGCGCCGGGCGCGGCGAGCGTTGCGTGCTGCGGCAGCCGCCCGCCGCCGCAAGCCACTGCCCTTGCCGCGGCTGCCGCATTCCGCGCGTGCCCACCGCCGGGCGCGCCCGCAGCGGCGATCGAGGCGGCGCCCGCTTTCGGCGCGGCGGCCGCTGCGCTCGCGCGCGCGGCCGCGCCGCTCTCCGTCTGCGAGGCGGCCGCCACCGACCCCCCACCGCCCACAATCGCGGCTGACCCGCCCTGGGACCAGTGGGCCCCGCCCATCGGCGGCGCGGCGCGCGCAGCCGACGCGGCGCGCGCTGCGCGGCGAGCCGCGCGCGGGCGCGCCGACGCGCTCGCCGACGCCGTCTGCCCGCCCGAGCTGACGGATGTCGAAGGCGTGCGGGATGCTTTGTTTCATTTAATGGCGCGCGGCTGCGCAGTGTCGGCCGCGGCGGGGCAACAGGCGGCGGCCGCGCTCGACTGGGCCGCGACGACCGCGCCCGGCGACTCCTCTGCCACCCGAGTCGACCGTGCCGCCTTTGCTGCACGCATCGTGGCGGCCGCCACCGGCGGCGGCGCCCCTGCTGCGGCCGCGGTGGCGGCGTGGGCGCGTTCTTGGCTGGCGGCCGGCGGCGACCCCAGCTCTGTCGGCTTGATCGCCCTCGAGACCGTCCGGTCTGGCACAAACTCCCCAGACGATCTACTGCGCGCCGCGGGCGGGGCCAGCTCCGCGGCTGCGGCCGCGGTCGCGACCGCGCTCGACCCCGACCTTGCGGCTGCCGCCCTGCCTGCCCTCCCTCCGCCCGCCGACCTAGCCCGCTGGCGCGCCATCCGGGACGCGACCGCGACCTCAGAAGATGGGATGATTGCGTTTGAGAAAGCATGGGCGGCGGTGGAGGAGGCGCTCGGTGTCGTGTCGCCGTCGACCGCCGACGCCTGCCTGTCGCCGTCGCCGGCCGACGCTGACGCCGACGGCGTCGACCTATGGGTCATCAGCCCGCGCGGGCCGGTGCCTGAACGTGTGGCCGAGGCCGCAGTCGCGGCCCGGCAGCGCCCGCCCGCTCGCGCGGCGACCAACGGCCGCGCCGGCGACCTCGCCCCCGCTCTCTACGCTCTAGCCGCGGCGCCACCGGCGGCGGCCGCTGCATGCGTGTCCTTGATCTCGGGCATGTTGCAGGACGCGGCGGCGGCCGGGAGCGTCGGCGACAGCTGGCTCCTCGCCGCGGCGGCGGCTGCCGACGCGGCTGGCGGCCCGGCGCCGGCCGCCCTCGCCGCTGCAAGTGCGCTGGCGGCACGATCCAACGAGATCACGAAGCCCTCAACTTCGTGCCTGCTGGCCGTCGTCGCGGCGCGCCACGCGTCACTCGCAGCGGCGGGCGCGCTGCCAGCCGCGCTCGCCGCGCTGGCTGCGTCCGGGACCGCCGCCGCGCTCGACGTCGCGGCCGCGCTCCATGCGCGGTACCGCGGCGCCGACCAGATGGCGGGCGTCGCTGTCGATAGCCTGCGTGTGCGGCCGGCTGTCGCCGCGGGCGCAGCGGGCTTTGTGGCGCTGCCGCCTGAAGCAGCGCCCCAGGTCATCGCGCCAGCCACCAACGGCGAATCGTTGCCGCCTCTCGAGGGCGAGGCCGACGTGGGCGCCGCCGCGGCCGCGCTGGCGGGCGACGCTGGGCCGCGGCTGGCTGCCGCGCTCGCGGCGGCCAGCGTGCCCCTGGCCGCCGCCCTGGCGGCTGCAGCCGCGTCGGTCATGTCGCCAGACGTTGTGCAGGCGGCCGTGCTGGGCGCGGCGGTCGCGCGCGGGGGCGACGCAGGCGCCGAGCTCGCCGCGCGCGCGGCCGCGCTCGGCGCCGCCGCGCCGACGGCTGTCCTCCAGGCGCTCGGTGCACCGGCTTTGCGCTGGCTCTTGAGCGACGCCGCCGGGCCCGCGGTCGGCGCCACGCTGGGCGCTGCGCTGCGGGCGGCGCCCGCGGCGTGGCTCGCGCCGCGCGCTGCGCCCGCCCTCCTCGTAGGGAAAGCGGCGGCCTCAGCGTCGACTACGCTCGCGTTTATCCTGTGGAGAGATCCAAGCGCTCTGTCTGCGTCCCTGGGCCCGGCTGGCGCGAGCGAGCGCGCGGCGTGTGCGGCGGCGCTGCTTTCTGGCGGCGGCGCGGCGCCTGCCGACGCCGCCAGCGCGGCCACGGCCGCGCTAGACGCGCTCGCGCCGGGATCTGTTGCCGCCGTGGCCACCGTTCTCGCGCTGGCTGCGGAAGACTCGGCGGCCGCGCGTGCGGCCGAGTCTGGCGCCCCAGCCGCCCCAGCCGCCGCCGCCGCCGCGGCCGACTTGGCTGGCACTGGCCTGGCGCCCCGGGAAGCGTCGCAATGGGTCGCATCCTTGCTGGGCGCGTCGCGCGGCGGTGCGCGCTCTGGCGCGGCCGCCGCGCGCACCGCCTGGCGCCTCGGGCCCTCGGTCGGGCGCCAGCTTCTTGCGTCCGCGTCTGCCATACTGGCCTCAGGCGACCGCGTGGCGCCGGGCGCGGTCGTAGGTGGCCGTGCTGCGGCCGCGCCCGCGGCGCCGGCCGACCCCGCCGCGCGCGTCGCCCTCGACGGCCTTGCCTCGCTTCTTCTCGCCTGCATCGCCCGCGTCGACGCCCCCGGCCGGCGCATCCTGGCAGAGGCGGTCGTGGGCCAGTTGGGCGAGCTGGGGCGGGGCGAGGGCGGCCGCGCTGCGTGCGAGCGCTGCGCAGCGCTCGCCCTGCGCCTTACCCTGCTCGCCCCCCTGCTCCCCCTCATCCGGGCGTCTCCAACACTGCGCGATGGCGAGCCTGGCTTGCGCGAGGCGGCGGCGCGCGCGCTGGCCGACTGTGCGCTCGACAGCGGCCTGCGCGGCGCCCCAGCCCACCACGTCGCCGGCAACCACCCCGCCGAGACCGCGACCTTCATGCTCGACGCCCTGTGCCGCGCACCCTGGCCCGCCTGGCTCGCGGGCGGGCGCGGCGACCTGCCGCCCGCGAGGCCGCTGGCGGGCGGTGCAGCGCTCGTCGCGCGCGCCGCGGCGGCGGACGCCCCCGCCCGCGCCGTGGACCGCGTCCTCACCGCTCTCGCCGGCGGCGGCGCGGCGCCAGGACCGCCAGACCCCGGCGGCGGCGCCCCGCTCGACCCGTGGGCGCTAGCGCCGCCGCCGCGCGCGCGCGCGGGCGACGCGCCCGCGCCCGCCGCGCCCGCGCTCGACCCGGCGCCCGCGTGGCTTGGGGGGTGCGTGCGCCGGGAGAGACTGGGGCGGGCGTACGCGAGTTGAGAGCGGAGAGGAGAGGAGAGGGGTGCTGTGAATTTCGGTTGTCGGTTCATCGTGCGGCCCCCCTCCCTCTCCCCCTCTCTACCCCTCGACCATCGCCTCAGCGTCCGGCGCTTCCGCTGACCCGCGCGCGGCGGGCGGCGGCGTGTCGCCGCGGCGCGGCCCCGCGGGCGCGGGCGGCGCGGGCTCGGGCTCGGCCGGCTCCGGCGGCGGCGGCTCCGGGCCGACCGCGCCCAGCCCGGGCGGCGGCGGGGAGCCGGCGGCCGGCGGCGACCCCGCTGCCGCCCCGCCGAGCCCCGCCGCCGCAAGCGCTGCGTCGGCCGCCGCAGCGAGCGCTGACGGGCGCGGGGTGCGCCGGGGCGGCCCCGCGTTGGGCACGGGCAGAGAGGATATGGGCGGCCGGGGCGGTGGGGAGGGGTGGACGGGGGCGGGGGAGGTCACTAGGAGCACGCGCGACACTGCCACGGCGAACCCTCCCGCACTCCGGTACTGCGGCCTCGGCGCCAGAACGAGCTCAGCCAGGCGCTGCAGGGTGAAGGGGGCGCTAGAACCGCAGTCGTCGAGCAGGGGCGCGACGGACGCGGCGAGTTGGGCCGCGGTCGGCGTCGGCGGCGGCACGGCGCCGCCCTCCGGCGCGGGCTCGCCCGGCGGCGCGTCCGCCTCGAAATCGGCGAGCGCTTTGACGAGCGCGGTTTCGACCAGAGGGCGCAGCAGGGGCCACGGGTAGCTGGAGAGGCGGGGTGGAGGGTCGGCGCAGCGAGCGCAACCAAACAGAACACCCCCGTTTGTCCTCTCTCTTCTCTTGCCGAATGAGCCCCGTCGTCGCCGTCTCAGCGAGCACGCCCGCGAGCGCGGGCGGGAGCTCGGCGGGGCGGGCGTCGCGGGGGAGGCTGGAGAGGAGAGGAGGGGCGGCATTGGCGCGGCACGCAACCCGCGCCAGATTGAGCGCCCGCGCGCCCACCACTCACTCTGCAAATGCGCTGAGCTCGGTCTCGTCCGCCACCAGCACGCCGGGCGGCGCCGCGGGCGGCGGCGGGCCGGGCGGCGCGGCCGCATCGGCGGTCTCGGCCGCCATGGGCGCCCGAAGGTGGGGGCCTGGGCGCGAGGGTGGCGTGGGTGACACGGCCGCGAGGAGGGCGCGGGAGGCGGGCGAGGGAAGACTGTGGCGGCGCGTTGTCGGCCGCGCGCTCCAGTCGACCGCGCTCGCCGAGCCCGCAGCCCAAGCTGGGGCTGTCGCTGGCGGGAAAAGCGACCGGGCAACACACGCGCGACGACGCCCAAACCCGACCCCAACCCTCTCAAGCCGGCCACCGGTCGAAACGCGGGTCCCCGCCCGCCGCCAGCGGGAAGGGCCCCAGCACCTCTGCCGCGGCCTGCACGCCCCTGTCGCCGGGGCGGTGGCCAACGAGGGAGGACACCGCCGGCCGGCGAGCGAGGCGTCGACCTCGGAGCCCTGCGGTGGGTGGTCCATGGCGATCCCGGCAGCAGTGACGGTGGCGAGCGCGTTGGTGCGAGGCGCGGGCGCGGGGTGTGGCCGCTCGCGCGCCGGCGCCGCCGCCCACAGCCGCCCGCGCCGCCGCCGCCGCCCATAGCCACCACTGATGCTACACACATACCCCACCCCAGCCTCACGCGACCACCAGCGTCCCGATCTCCCCGCTGAGCAACCGGTCGGCGTCGCCGAGCCCGCCGATAGCAGCCACGCCGCCCCCTCTTGCGAAAGCGGCCGCCGCCCGCACCTTGGGCCGCATCGAACCCGCCGGCAGCCGCTCGGCGAGCGCGTCGGCGTCGGCGGCCGTGAGCGGCGACGCGACCGGCACCCGCCGCCCCTCGAGCCACGCGTCCGGGTCCCACACGGCGGCCTCATCGGTTAGCAGGAGGAGGGCGGAGGCGCCGAGGGAGGTGGCGAGGAGGGCGGAGAGGGCGTCCTTGTCGATCACGGCGTCCACCCCTTCCACGCTCCCGTCCCCCCGCACCACTACGGGCACGCCGCCACCGCCGCCACAGACGAGAGGCACACCCGCGTCGGCCAGCAGGCGCAGGGAGGCGGCCTCGAGGACTGCCACGGGCGTCGGCGACGGCACGGCGCGCCGCGCGCCGCCGCCGGGCTCCGCGACCACGGCGAATCCGGCGCTCCTCGCGGCGTCGGTCTGGGCGGGCGTGAGCACGGGGCCGACCGGTTTTGACGGGGTGAGGAGCGCGGGGTCGCCCGCGTCGACGGCGACGCGCGTGACGACGACGGCGGCGCGTTCGTACACGCTGCCGTCCCCCTTGCCACTCTCCGCGATCAAAGCTTTATCCAGCGCGTTGGCCAGCACGACGCCGAGCCAGCCCGCGGTCTGGGCGTCAAGCACGTCCAGTGGGGTCGTCGGCAGGGCGGTCGCCAGCAGCCCGACCTGCGGCCCGTTGCCGTGCGTCATCACGATGCGGGTCCCCGGCCCCGCCGCGCGCGCGGCGCGCGCGATGGAGGCCGCGGCGGCGCGCGCCGCAGCCGCCTGCGCGGCCGGGGTCGGCGGTTCGCCCCGGCGCAGCAGGGCGTTGCCGCCCAGGGCGGCAAGGAGCAGCGGTGGCGCCGCGGGCTGCGGACGCCGGGTCGGAAAGACGGCCATCGAGACACCGCGCAAATGGCTAGGCGCACACCCGGCATGTGGTCGCCCCTCCGCACCCCCCGCGCACCCACCCCAGCCGCATCACCCACCCGGCGCGCGGCCGCGCCGACGTCTGCCCCGCCGCGCGTCGTCCGCGTCGCCCCCGACGCGTCCGACGCGTGGCGGCTCGACCCCGTCGTCGCCGCCCTCAACGCCGGCGCGCTCGCCGTCATCCCCACCGACTCGTTCCCCGCGCTGGCCGTGCTGGCCAGCGCGCGCGACGGCGCCGCGCTCCTTTACGACGCACGGCGCACGCCAAAAGCCGAGCGCCGCCCCCTGTCCCTGCTCTGCCGCGGGTTTGCCGACGTCGACGCGTACACCCTGGGCTGGCCCGCGCCGCGGGAGGGGGGAGAGGATTTGTTTCGGGTGGCCAAGCGCGTGCTGCCGGGGCCCTACACGCTCATCCTGCCCGCCGCGGGCGCGCTCAAGCATGTGGTGGATGCGTCCACGTCGAAGAAGAAAGCCCGCCGGTCGGTGGGCGTGCGCCTGCCCGCGCACCCGGTCGCGCGCGCGGTCCTCGCCGGCGTGTCCGGCCCCCTCCTCGTGGCCTCCGCCGCCGCCCCGGGCGGCGCGTGCGACGCCGTCGAGATTGCGGACGCCCTCGCGCACGCGGGGTCGGTCGCGTTCGTGGTCGACACGGGGGAAGCGTGGCCCGCCGAAGGGTCGACGGTCATCGACCTGGCGGCCGCTGGCGGGCCCAAAGTGGTGCGGCGGGGGCTCGGGGACCCGTCGCCGTGGGTGGACGAGTGAAGGCGAGGGGGGAAGTGGTTGCGGCGTCTGCAGAGCTCGAAGAGCGCGGCGACGCCGCGCGCGCGCATCGACGGGCGCCGCCACAACTGCTCGCCGCGGCCTCCGCGCCGCTTGCTCTTCCGCCCATGGCGTTTTCGTTTGGCGCCGCGTCCGCCGCGCCGCCCGCGGCCGCGCCCGCGCTCGGATTCGGCGCGCCCGCGTCCGCCGCGCCGTCGCCGTTTGGCGCCCCCGCGCCCGTGGCGACCGGGTTCTCGTTTGGCGCCTCATTCGGCGCGCCGGCCGCGGGAGGGGGCCTGTTTGGGGCGTCTGCCGCGCCGGCCGCTGGCGGCCTCTTTGGAAGCAGCGCCGCGCCCGCGGCTGGCGGCCTGTTTGGCGCGTCAGCGGCGCCCGCGGCTGGTGGTCTGTTTGGCGGGAGCGCTGCGCCCGCGGCTGGTGGTCTGTTTGGCGCGAGCGCTGCGCCGGCCGCGGGGGGGCTCTTTGGGGCGTCGGCCGCGCCCGCGGCTGGCGGCTTCTTTGGCGCGCCCGCGGCTGGCGGCTCCCTCTTTGGCGGCGGCGGCGGCCTGTTTGGCGGCGCATCGACCGCACCCGCCGCCGGCGGCCTGTTTGGCGGCGGCGGCGGCTTTGGCGCACCTGCTGTGCTGCCCGCCGCCGCCGCGCTCGCCACGGCCGACGGCCGCCCCGTCGGCCATGGCACCCGCTGGGACGAGTTGAGCGAGGGGGCGCAAAAGTATTTGCTCGACTTGGAGTGCGTGGTGGAGAGGGAGGGGAGAGGGAAGAGGTCGGGGCCGCGGCGCGCGTCGCACCACCCCGCTCACCATCCACCCCCCTTCCACCTCACCTCAGACGCCTCGTCGCCACCGCGCGCGAAGAGTCGCGCCAGCTGGAGGACGACGCCGCCCTCCACGACGCCTCTGCGCGCGCCGCGGCCCCCGCGTCCGGCCGCCGCGCGCTCGACGCCGCCCTCGCCCGCCTCGACGCCCGCACCCGGGCCGATACGGACGCCGCCGACGCGCTGCGCGAGGACGTAATGCGCGTGCTGCGCGGGACCGAGGCGGCGGTGCGCGGGTTTCAGCGGTCCGAGGCGTGGCGCACCGCTGCGCGCGCGGCGGGTGCGGGCGCGCCGCTGCCACCCGCGGCGCGCGACGCGCTGGCGGCGCCCGCGGATTTGCCCAGTCGCTATTTGGTGCAGGCGGTCGCACGGCTGGCCGCCGACGCGGGCGCGGCCACCCCTCTTGTCTCCGACCTCGAGCGCCTCCTCGCCGTCGACGGCGCGCCCGACGGCACTCTGGCCACCGCATACGGCGGCCTGCCGGACGCCTTGGCGTCCGCGCACGACGCCCTGCTCGCCGTCGCGGCGCGCGTCGACCGGGTCCACACCCGCGCCGCCGCCGCGCGCGACGCGCACGTCGCCACGCTGCGCGGCATGGGCGACGTGCGCGACCCGTTTCGGGCGGCGGCGGCGGCGGCCGCGGCCGACCGTGGGCCAGCGCCGGCGGCCGCGGCACCGGCACCCGCACCGGGCGCGCTCCTGTTCGGGGGTGCGCCCGCGGGCGGCGCGCCCGCGGCGGCGCTGCTCTTTGGGCGGCGGTGAGGGGCTCTGTGAACACGTGCATCCACCTGCGCAGCTTCACGACTCGCGCCTCCGCAGTCTGCTCGCCACTCCGGTCAGGCCTGGCCGGTCCCGCGCCGCCCCCTTCCCGATGCCGGCCGAGCCGCCGCCGCCCGATGGAGGGGCGCCGGAGGCGCCAGCGTCGGCCCTGATAGAGGATGCGGCAACCACCGTCCTGCTCCGCCTGCGCGGCCTCCCTTTCGCCGCCACCGACGCCGACGTGGAATCCTTTTTCGATGGATATGGCGTCCGAGCGGTGCACGTCTGCTGCCGGGCCGGTATGCGGGAATCGGGGCGGGAGGCGCATCGCCCGCTCGATCTGCAGGCGCGCCCGGCGCGCATTCCGCGCGCCGGGCCGCGTTTGACGGTGGCCGCGGACTCAGCATGGTTGCGAGGGGCGCGGAGAGGGCCACAGATGGGCGGGTGGCGACGGCAGACGCGCCGCAACGCGCTGTAGGGCGGCGAGTCGCGCAGCGCCCACGATTTTCCCTCCCCCCCGTTCCCAGGCCGCGCCACCGGCGAGGCGTACGCCGCATTTGCCACCCCAGCCGCCGCCACGGCCGCCATGCGCGCGCGGCAGCGGGCGACCATCGGTGCCCGTTTCGTCGAACTCTTCGACGGCGGCGCCGGCCTCGCCGACCCCGCCGCCCCCCCCACCGGCCGCCCCCTGGCCGGCGGCCTGACCGCGCCCGTGGTGCGGTTGCGGGGGCTGCCCTTGGGCGCGACGCCGGGCAAGGTGGTGGCGTTTCTCGGGGAGGAGGCAAAGCCCCGTGGCGGCGCTGCGGGCGTCGTCTTCACGGCCACGCCCGACGGGCGGCCGACTGGGGAGGCGTACGTCGAGTTTGAGGAAGGAGAGGCCGGAGAAGCCTCCGCAGCGGCCGCGCTCGCGCGGCACGGCAGCCCCTTCGCCGCGCGCTACGTCGAAGCCTTCGTCTCGTGCCGGGGCGACCTGCTGCACGCGGCGCGGGCACGCGGCACGTGCCCACCGCCTGGGGCGGATGGGGAAGGTGGCGAAGGTGGGGCGACCGCCGCAGCGCCGCCTCCAGCCCCTGCCCCGCCGCGCGACCCGACCGTCCTCCGCCTGCGCGGCCTGCCCTACACCGCGACCGCGGGTGATGTGGCCACCTTTTTTGAAGGGTTCGACGTCGCTCCGGGGGGCGTCACGATAGTCCCCCGCGTCGCGCGCTCGCTCACGCCGTTCGGCACCGCCGAGCCGACGACGGGCGATGGCGCGCCCTGCGGGTCGGGCATTGCCTATGTGCGGTTCTCGTCGGCCGACGAGGCGGCGCGCGCGCGGGCGGCGCGGCACCGGGCGACGCTTGGCGCGAGGTTCGTCGAGTGCCTGCCCTCGATGCCGCCCCGGTCAAGGGCGAGGCCCGCGCGCGGGTCGGGGCCTGGCCCGCCGGTGAATGGTGTGCCGGTTGCGCCGGCCATGGTGGCCGCGGCCGCTGCGGCGGCCGCCGCGACCGCGGCCGCTTCGCCCGCCGCGGGCTGGCCCCACCACCCCCACGCGCACGTCCACTTCCTCGCCGCAGCCGCCGCCATGCGCGTGTCGGGTCTGCACCACCACCCAGCGTACGGATTCGCGCCGCCGCCGGGCGCGGTGCCGGCCGCGTGGCCGCCGGGCGCGGCGGGGGCGCGCGCGGCGGCCGCCTGGGCGCGCTACGCGCGGCCGCCCCCACCCGGCGCGCGCCAACCAGTGGCCATCATGGAGCGTGGCCCCGCACCCCAGCCGCCGGCGGCGGGCGGCGCGTGACTGGTTGCCCGGCTGCACCCCCGCGCAGAACGGTCCCTCGCCGCGCGCAGCCCTTCCCCCGCGCCGCCGGCCGCCCGCCATTCCCCCGGGCCCGGCGCACCCACCCACCACCCCAACGTCGCGCACACTCGCGCCGCCCGGCGAGGAGAGCAGCCGCTCTTCGCCGGGTCGGCGCGAGTGCTGCCGCCGCGGTCCGCCCCATGCCTCCCCCTCCCCGGCCGCGGTGAACGCGGTGCGTGCAATGCAGGGTGGGTATCGCAGCACTCGAATTGCAGTCGATTTCAGTGAGAAAAGACGCCCCCTCTCAACTCTCTCGCTCACCTCCGCCGCCGCACGCGGACCAGGGTCACCCCTCCCCCGCTCTCCCCATCGTCCGCGTACGACCCCACCCCCTTGTTGGACGCCAGCTCGGCCCGCACCGCCTTGCGCAGGGCGCCCGTGCCGAGGCCGTGCAGGATGAAGAGCGCATCGCCGTCGTCGGCGTCGCCGACCGCGTCGCGCGTCGCGTGCACGGCCTCGCGCGAGGTGAGGCCGCGCACGTCGATCGTGTTGGCAAGCGTCTTGATGGCGGGGGCGTCGGGGGAGACGCGGGCTTGGCGGGTGTCGAGGGGTTTCGGCGCGGCGCGCGGCGTCGGCGTGGCACCGCCACCCCCGCTCCCTCCTCTCTCGCCCACGACGGGCTCCACTTCGTGCGGCTTGAGCGTGAGCGTCATGCCGCTCACGCGCACCGCCATGGCGCCGCCCGCTTTGGCGGGCGGCCGCACGACGACGCCGACGCCGCCGCCCGCTTTGGGCACGCGCACCCTGTCCCCTGTCGCCGGCGCCCACGCGCCGCGCCCCGTCGCCTCACCCAGCGCCGCCGCCGCGTCCTTGACCGCGGGCGCGGCGGCTTGGACGGCGTCCAGGGCGAGAGAGGCGTTGGGCGCGGACAGCGCTGCCGCGACGGCGGCGGCCGCGGCGGTCGCCGCGCCGCCGCGCGCCTCGCGCGCCGCGTTCTCGGCCTCGAGCGCGGCGTCCAAGTCGGCGGCTGCCGCATCTGCGTCTGCTTCGGCCGCCTCCCGCTCGGCGGCGGCGGCGGCGGCGTCGGCCGCAGCGGCCGCCGCGTCTGCTTCTAGCGCGGCTGCGAGCGCGGCGTCCTCCTCGCCGCCCCCGCGCCCGCCCCACCGGTCGGCCAAGCGGACGCGCGCGTCGGCCAAGAGAATGGGGTCGTAGCCCAGGCCTTCCGCGACGGCGAGGGCGGACGACGCGCCAGCGACGCCCCACTTCAAACGGTAGGTCGGGCGGCGCTGCGCCGCGTCGAATTCCACCGCCGCGTCCGCCCGGCCTTGCCGCACATCGCCTTTGAGCCGCCTCGCATGCGTGGTGGCCGCGGTGAGCAAGGCGGCGGGCGCGAGGGCGTCGAGCAAGGCGGCCGCAAGCGCGGCGCCTTCCGCGGGGTCGGTCCCCGCGCCCAGCTCGTCCAGGAGCACGAGCGCGGTCGGTCCAACGGACGAGGACGCGGCCGCGGCCCGCGCCTCGCCGAGCGCCAGCCCGGCCCGGCGGACGCGCCCGGAAAAGGTCGATAACGACTCTTTGAGCGACTGCGGGTCGCCCACGTCGGCCAGGACGGGGTGGAAGACCGCGACCGCGGGGACGGGAGAGCCAGCCTCCACGGGCACGCTTGCACCCGCCGCCGCGAGGAGGGCGAGGAGGCCGAGCGTTTTGAGCGCGACGGTCTTCCCGCCGGTGTTGGGGCCCGTCACCGTCACCACCGCCGTCCCCGGCGGCGGCGTGAGGTCCACGCCGCGCGGCGGCGCGGTGGGCGGGCCCAGGGCCCCTCCCGTCGTCTCGGCCCAGGCGTCGGCGTCGACGCCGGGGGGCGGCAGCAGGGGCGAGAGCGAGCGCGCGAGGAGGAGCGGGTGGAGGACGCCGGACGCGAGGACCGCGCCCGAAACGCGCGCAGTGGCGCGAGGAATAATCGTGGGGCGCACGCCGCCGCACCAGATCGCGTGGCGCGCGCGGGCGGCGGCCAGGTCTATGGAGGCGACCGCTGCGACGACGCGCCTCAACGCCCCCGCCTCGGCCGCCACCGCCGCCGACAGCGCGTCCAGCATCGCCGCCTCCGCGGCATCCGCTGCCGCCAACGCGGCCGCGGAGGCGTTGTTGAGGGCGACGAGGTCGGCGGGCTCGCAATACGAGGTGGCTCCGCTCGCGCTCGCAGCGAGCGTCACCGACCCGCGCGGCAGCTCCCCCTTCCTCGGCGTCCGCACCGGAATGCAGAGCCGGTCCCGGCGCACGGCGACCGCGCGGCGCTCGGCGGCGCCGGCGGCAAAGAGGCGGGCGGCCCAGGAGTCGGCGGCGGCGTGGAGGTCGGCGTCGGCGGTCGTCAGAGCGTCACGCGCGGCGCGCAGCTCTGGGCTGGCGTCGTCGCAGAGTCGGGCGGTGCCCGGGGGGATGGCGGTCCGCAGGGCGGCGCGGAGGGTGGGGAGGCCGGCGGCCAGCCGCCCGCCCGCCGCCGCCGAAAGCGCCGGGCAGGCCGCCAACGCCTCCTCGACCTCGGCCGCCACGTCCAGCGTGTCGGCCACGCCCGCAATGGCCACCTCGGTCGCGCGCCGGCTGGGCGCGGAGAGCTCATCGAGTAAGGGGAGAAGGTCGACCGCGCGCCTCAAGTCAAGCCCCGCCTCCTTGGCCTCGGCCGCCGCGTCGGCTGCCGCGGCGGCACTTATATCGTTGATGGCCAGTGGGAGGCCGTCCAAGGCGGCGCGAGCGCCCATGACGGTGTGGGCGAAAGAAGCAAACTAAAGCAAGAGGGAGAGATGGGTAGTCGTCGCCGTGTAGACCCTCTCGCCTCCCCAAGCACACCCTACGTCCCCTCACCCACACCTGGGCGCAGACAGCGGGCCAGTCGAGCATGGCCAGGGAGTCATCGGCGAGCGTCGCGGCGGCCGCGTCGTCGTCGCTGTCGCTGGAGGATGCTACCGCCGAGCGCGATGCGGTCGGCGCAATGCCGGCGCCCGCTGCAGGCGCCGCGGTGGCGGCAGGTGCGAGCGGCGCGCGGCATCGCCGGGCCGTCGGCGGCGCGCGTGCCGGGGCCGCCAATCGTGGGCGGGCGGGCGCCTGTCGCCGGTTGGGCGCCCGCGGCGACGGCCGCATAGGAGAGAGGGCCCGAACCGCCGCTGTGGCGAGCCGCAGGACCGCCGCGCACTCTCGCCGGCGCCCCGGCCCTCGATGGCCGCCCCTCGATGGCGCGTTGTCGACGCCCGCACCTGTCGGATGCCGGCTCGGTATCGGCCGGGGTCACGGACCGCGCGTGGTGGAAGGGGTGGAGGAGGTGGAGGTGGAGGCGCGCAACCGACGGGCTCGCCCGACCCGCCTCCACCTCCACCCCCTCCACCTCCACCCCTTCCAACCCTCGGCTGGCCCCCTGGCTTCTATGACGAGTACACGCTCGGCACCCGCATCGCGGCCGGCTCGTACGGCACAGTGTACGCGGGCACGCACCGGGCGACGGGGGCGCCGGTCGCCATCAAGGTGCAGCCGAAACGGAAGGCCGGCGCAGCGCCGCGCGACGCGGCGGCGCGCCTCGTGTCGCTCCAGCGCGAGGTAGAACTGGTCGGGAAAGTGGCGGGCTGCGCAAACGTCGGCCGCGTGCGCGGCACGTTTGAGTCCGCGGCCGACGCTTTTGTCGTGCTCTCCTATCTCGACGGTGGCGACCTGGCTGCCTGGCTCAAGGCGAGAGGCGGCGCCGTGGCCAACGAGCGCGAAGCGGCGCTGCTCGCGTTTGAACTCCTGAAAGTGGTGAGAAAAGAGAATGGTCGAGCTCGCGCTCACAGAGGTGCTGTAGGTGGTCGGCCGGGCTGCCGTTATGCTTGCGGGGGTGGCGGCGGGAATGGCGGCGAGGCGGAGGGTCGTGCGCCCGCCGCCCCCACCCCCACCCTCCTCTTCTCAGCTCACCGCCTGCCACGCCGCCGGCGTCGTGCACGGCGACGTCAAGCCCGCCAACATCCTGCTGGACGCAGGGGCGGCGGCGGCGGCTCTGGGCGGCACGTGGGTGACGCCCTTTTTGCGGCTCGCCGATTTCGGCCTCGCAAGATCGATCGACCCTTCACCCGGCGCCGTCGTCCCCGGCACGCGCGGCACGCCCGTGTTCATGGCGCCGGAAGTGTTTCGCGGGGCGTACGGCAGGCCGGCCGACGTATGGGCGGCGGGGGTGACTCTTTACCAGTGCGTCTCCGGGCACTACCCTTTCTGGCACTCCGCGGACGAGGTCATGGCCTTGACCCCGCGCCAGGTGCGCGCCCGCGTGCTGGACGAGGGGGCCGCGTTTGATGGCGCATCCCTCGGCCGGGGCGGCGCGAGCGCCGAGCTGAGTGACCTCCTCGCCTCGCTCCTTGCGCGCGACCCGGACGCCCGCCCCACCGCCCAGGACGCGCTGTCGCACCCCTGGTTTCGGGCGGTCCTGCCGGGAGACCGTCCGGGTGGCGAGCGAGGCGTGGAGGGCGTGCTCGCCCACCGGTCGATGGCCGCGTGCGAGGTGTGCGACCTCTCCCGGTGCCCGCTCGCAGGCGCGGCGTCGCCGCTGGCGCGCGTGGTGGATGATGCATCGGCGGCCGAAGTCAAGTGAGAGGAGAGCGAGTGGGAGAGCTCGAGGTTTGTGAGCAGCAACCGACGACCGGGTTGGGCGCGGGCGGCCCGCACTCTGGTGCGCTGCCACCTCTTCTCCACCCGTGCGACCCCCCCGGCACCTCTCTTCTCCCCCGTCCGTGCATGGTCCGGCGCGGCGCGGCCTCCCTCGCCGCCGCGACCGCCGCCGGCGCCGCGCTCGCAATGGCACCGAGCGCCGCGGGGGCGCTGAGGCACTACCTCGATGCCAGTAAAGCTGTGGACGAGGTGCGGGGATGGTTGCCGCGGTCTGGAGGGCGGTGGGCGTTGGGCGTTGCCCTGACGTGGCGCGGCGCTGCCGGGGGGGAAGACGCTGCAATCCATGCCCCCGCCTCACGCCGCCCTCTCCCCACCCCCCTTCCAGTGGGCCGAGACGATGACCATGCCCGTGTGCCGCATGCGTGATGTGCGGGACGCGTTCCTGCGCGAGGTAAGAGGATAGAGAGGAGGGACGCGGGCTGGCGGTCGCGCACCCGCATTGCGCCGACCCTCTCCTCTCCTCCTTTCCAGATGCAGGCCGGCCTGGAGGGCAAGCCGTCGTCCCTGATGATGTTGCCGTCAATGGTGGACGTGCTGCCGAGCGGGTGAGAGGGAGAGAGGGAGGGAGGCCGGCGAGCGCGCGCGCGCGCGGCCGAGAAAAGAGGCCCGCCCGCCCACCCACCCCCACCCTCTCGTTCCCCAGCCATGAGACGGGCCATTACTTTGCAATCGACATCGGCGGTACCAACTTCCGCGTCGTGTACGTTTCCCTGGACGATTCCCCGGGCGGCGTCGCCGCGGTCGAGATGCGCGACACCCCCATCCCCGACGCCGCCTACATCTGCCCCGCGGCAGGGCTTTTCGACATGATGGCGCGCGGTTTGCTGGACTTTGGGCGCGACATCGGGGTTTTGGGTGAAGGCGAGCAGCCGCCGACGGTCGGCTTTTGCTTCTCGTTTCCGTGCGACCAGACCGCGCTCGACGCCGGCGTCCTTCTCAAGCTCACGAAAAGGTTCCAAAACGAGGGCGCGGTGGGCACGGATCCCGTGGAGCAACTCAGGGCAGCGTTTGCGCGCGCGGGCGAACCCGCCGCCAAAGTGGTTGCCCTCTTGAACGACTCCGTCGGCACCCTCGCCGGCGGCCGCTACACCGACCCCGCGGTGGAGTTGGGGGTGATTCTGGGGACGGGGACGAACGCGGCGTACGTGGAAACGGCGACGTCCGTGCCCAAGCTCGACGCGGCGGCCGCGAACTCCCTCCGCGGCGGCCGCGTCGTCGTCAACACCGAGTGGGGCGGCTTTGCCGACGACTCGCTCCCCACCCTGGACGCCGACCGGGAGCTCGACGCCGCGACGCCGCACGCGGGGGAGCAGTTGATGGAGAAACAGATGTCCGGCATGTACCTCGGCGAAGTCGCGCGGCGCCTCCTTGTGTCCCTCGCGTCCTCCGGCGTGCTCTTCTCGGGCCGGGTGCCCAAACGGTTGGCCGAGCCGGGGTGCGTCACGACCGCACACGTCGCGCGCTGTGACGGCGACCGGTCGCTCGCGCTCGCGGCGACCGCGGCAGTCCTGGCCGACGCCCTCGGCGCCACCACTACCTCCTACCTCGACCGTCGGCTCGTCCGCCGGGTGTGCCACCTCGTGGCCCTGCGCTCCGCCCGCCTCTTCGCCACCGCGGTCGCCGCCCTGCTCCGCCAGATCGGGCGCGACGCCTCCTCCGGCCCACCCGTCGCAGCCGCGGTCGACGGCGGCGTGTTTGAGCACTATGCGCTGTACCGGGGGTATGCCACGGCGGCGCTGGTGGAGTTGCTCGGCCGGAGCGCGGCGTCGCGCGTGCGCTTGAACCGCGTGCGCGACGCGTCGTCCCGTGGCGCCGCGTTTCTCGCCGCGGCGGCCGACCACGCGGCGCAGCACGCAGGGGCGGCCCCGGCGCCGGCGCGGGAGCTGGTCGCGGTGTAAGGAGAAAGAGGGAGCCACGACACGACCGTGCGACCGCGCGTGTGCCGCGTTGTCGCTCTCAGTCCGCCCAGCCCCACGCGCGCCCCGCGCGCCGCCGGCCCGCCCTCCGGGCGCCCGCCGGCGACCGCGGCCCCCCTAAGGCGCCCTCCGCCCGCATCTGCGCGCGCAGCGCGAGGGGCCATGCGCGCCCTCCCGGGCGCGCCATCCACCCCGCGCGACGTGCCCGCGGATGTCGACACCCGGGGCGGAAGGCGGGGCGCGGCCGCCGCCGCCCTCGCCCCCGCCCCCCCTTCCCCGGCCCCGCGCCCTACCTCATACCTGCACACCCAGCTGGCGTCCTACCTCGTGCTCACCGTGTGCGGCGCGGCCGTGCTGCACGACTCGGCGCAGGTAGGAGAGGGGGGAGGAGGAGGGGCGATGGCGGGGGCGCCGTCGCGGCCGCATCGCTCAATTGCAGCACCCCCACCCTCTCCTTTAGTCCGTCCTGTCCAAGTACGAGATCAACCGCAAGTGGTTTACGCTATACGGTGCGGGCGGGGGAGAGGGAGGGCGCGAGAGGGCAGGTGCCGAGTGCGCGCGCGTCGTGGCGCCGACTCCCGGTTCCCCTCCCTCTTCCCCCAGGCGCCCTGCTCGGCGCGGCCTACATGTACGTGCGCCCGCTCATCCGACGCGGCATCGGCAGCGCGGCCGGGTTAGAGGATGGGTGGGAGGAGGAGGCAAAGCAGGGGCGGCGCGAAGCGCGCACGCGCGTGCCCACCCCCTACTCCTCCTCCCCTTAGCAGCGGCTACGTCAACCTGACGACTGCCTACATCGTGTGGCTCCTCTCCGCCGTCGCTCTGCACCTACCCGGGCCGCGCGCGCTCGGCGTCGACGTGCGCGCCGACGCGGCGCTCGGCCTCACGATTTTCCTGCTCTCCCTCACCGCGCTGGCGACCCTGCACGCCGCGCACGCCGCGGCTGTCGCGGCGGGAGTCGCCGCCCCGGCCCTGCTCCCCCGGCGCGACGCCGGCAACGCGGCCGCCACTGCGGTCCGCTCCGCGGCCGACCTCGCCCCCGTCGCCGCGCTCAACGCGGCCCTCATCGCGCTCGCTTGCTCCACGCACCACTCGTTTTGCTCGCCCGCCGGCGCGGGCGCCGCCGGCGGCGTGCGCGGCGCGGTGTGCGGCCGCTGGCTCGCGCCCCTGCCGGCCGCGTCCTACCCGCGCTTTGCCCAGTGGGTGCTGTATGAAGAAGGGGCGGCGGCGGCGGTGGCCGACGTGGAGAGCGGAGTGCCCGGCGGCGCCTCGGCCACCGCGACCGCTCTCATCCACCCCGTCTTCACCCTCTGGGTCACCCTCGCCCTCATGTACGTCACCCACGCGACGTGCGACCACGCGGTGTCGGTCGTGGCCGCCGCGCCCGCCGCGGGCGACCTGCGGGCGGCGGCCGACGCGGCGGCGGCGCGCGCGGAGCGGCCGCTGCCTCCTCCCCGCCCCTCCCCGCGCCGGCCCGGCCCGCGCGGCCTGGCCCAGCTCGCCTCGCGCAAATCCATGGACCTGCTCAAGCGGGGCGTGGGGTCGGTCGTCGACCTGGGGCACGCGGGGGACGTGGTGGCGTCGGCGCGCGCGGCCGCCGCGGCGGCGGCCGCTGAAGCCGCCGCCCTGCCCCCCGGCGGCAGCGCGGGCGACGCCGCGTCGCCGTCTCGCGCGCCGACGCCGCCACCGGCGCCGGCGGCGGTGGCGACGCCGGCGGCAGAGCGCACCGCCGCCGCTGTCCCCCCCTCGACCGCCACGCCGGCCTTCCTCCCCATGTTCCCCTGGTACTCCGGCACCTCGGCCGACCTCATGCGCACCATCTTTGGCCTCACCGTGTCCCTGAAAGTGTTTCTGGGGCGCTTCGACCTCCGCACGCTCCACGCCGCGCTCGGCCCGTCGGGGTCGGGCGCGGGCGGCGGCGGCGGCACCGCCGCGCGCCGCGGCGGCCCGCCGCCCGCCGCCGGCGACGGCCTCACGTTTGAACACTTGGCGGACAAGGACTCCGTGTGGCTCGACTTCATCGCCGACACCGGCGACGGCGGCGACTCGACCTACACGGTCGCGCGCGCGCTCGCCGCGCCGCGGCTCGCGGTGTCTGTGCCCCCCCACCTCGCGTCCCGCCTCCCCCGCCGCTCGCCCGCCACCGCGGCCGCCGCCGGCCCCGCCGCGGCCGCCGGCCCCGAGACGCGCGTGCTACCGCGCGGCGCGGCGCTCGTCGTCGGCGGGGACTTGGCCTACCCCCACCCCTCGCCCGACACCTACGCCCGCCGCTTCTTTGCCCCCTTTGCCGACGCCTTGGCGCCGCCGCCGGGCGTGGACGCGGCGGCGGTGGTGGTGGACAAGCCGGACCTGCCGCGGCGGCCCGGGCCGGGAGGGACGGGGGCGGGGGGGCGCGGCACGCGCGCGTGCGCCGCACACTCGACGCCCTCGTGCGCGTCCCACGGCGGAAGCGGCGATGCGCACTCGACCGCCCCCTCACCCTCTCCCGACACCTGCCGCGCGTGCGCCTCTGCCGCCGCGCTCGCCGCGCACGCCGGCCCCGCCGCGTTCGCCCTCCCCGGCAACCACGACTGGATCGACGGCCTTGATACGTACACAAACATGATCCTGCACCGCGGCTGGCTCGGCGGTTGGGCCCTGCCGCAGGACGCGTCCTACTTTGCGCTGCGCCTCCCGCACGGGTGGTGGATGCTCGCCCTCGACCTCGCGCTCACCGGCGACATCGACCTGTGCCAACTGCGCTACTTTGCGAGGCTAGTGGACGAGCGGATGGGGGCCGGGGACGGGGCCATAGTGGTCACGCATGCGCCGACGTGGCTCGGCGAGTGGGTCGCCGGCGACGCGCCGGGGGCGAACGTGCGCCAACTCGTGGAGCGCCACCTGGCGGGGCGGGCGCGGGTCGCGCTGTCGGGCGACCTCCACTTTTACATGCGGCACTCGTGGAAGCGTGATGGAGGGGCGGAGGCCGGCGCCGGCTGCGACAGAACTGCCGCCTTGCCCTCCCCCCCCTCTCTGCTGGCCCCCGAGCACCTCGTCGTCAACGGCATGGGCGGCGCCTTTCTGCACCCGACGCACACGTTTGCGGACGCCACGTTTGGCGTGCCGGGCGCGGGCAGCGGCGGCGCGCCCGCGCGCGCGCCGGCCGGCGCGTACGCGTGCGCGGCCGCCTACCCCGCCCCCGCCCGCTCCCTGGAGCTCGGCCGGCGCAACGCGCTCAACTTCAGGCTGCTCAACACGCGGTTTGATGTCGTAGGCGGGGTGCTGTACTTTTTGGTCGTCGCGTCGGTCGTCCCGCGCTGCGGCGACGCGCACGCCGTCCTCGACGCCACCTCGCCCGTCGCAGCCCTTGCTGCCATATGGCGGGCCGTGCTGTCCGCCGCGGGCGACATCGTGGCCGAGTCGGCGGTGTCGCTCGCGGCGGTCGGCGTCCTCTTCACGCTCTGCCTCGCGTTTGCGGGGTCGGGCGGCGTCGGGGCGCTGCCGTCGCCGCGGGCGTCGCCTGTCAACTCGCGCCGCCCCTTGGCTGACTGGCTCGCCGCCCGCGCCCGCTCCGGCGGCCTCGCCACCCGCCTCTTTTTCGCGTGCGCGCACACCGGCGCGCACGTCGCAACCGCGCTCGTCCTCGCGGTCGCGCTCGACGTCGGCGTGGCGACATGCGCGAGGCATGCGGGGCTGGGCGCGGAGGGCTACCACTCGCTCTACAAGTGGTACGTGCAGGATTTTGAGAAAACCCATTTCCCCGACCCGGCCGGCTTGCGGTCCTCGCTCGCCACCTGGACGGGCGGCCTGTACCCCGGCACGATCAAGGCGGCGATGGCGGTGTTTGACGTGCCGGAGGCGGTGGCGGTCGGCCGGGCGGCTCTGTGTGGGGCCGGCGCGCGCGGCAGCGCCCCCTCTCCTCTGACCCGCCCCCAGTCGGCCGCCTACCACGCCGGCATGCTCGCCTACTACTGGCTCCTCGCCACCCCCGCCGTTGGCCTCGTCTTCGGGTGCTACCTCTACCTCTCCTGCAACTGGGCGGGCGTGCACCACGACGAAGCGTTTTCGGCGTTGAGGTGGGCGGGCCACAAAGGCTTCACCCGCATCCGGGTCGCGCCCGACGGCGACCTACACATTTACACGGTGGCGACGGACGACGTGCCTACGCGGTGGCTGGAGGACCCGCGCTGGCGCGGGCCCGGCGGGGGTGGCGGCGCGGCCGCCGCCGCCCGCCCCGCGCACGAGGCCGCCCACCCCTCGCGATGGGCGCCCGCCGCCGCCGTGCTGGGGCGGCGCGCGGGGCGGGCGGGGGCGGAGCCGGTGTTTAAAGTGGTCGACTTGCTGGTCGTGCCGAGGAGCAGCGCGCGCGTCGGGAAAGGGGCGGCGGCGGCCGAGCCCGCGCCGCCTCCCGCCAAGGCGTCGCCTGCCCGCCCTTCGTCCGGCATGGGCGCGCGCGCGCGGGCGGCGGTGGCGGCGGGGCCGTTCTAGGGGCTGGTGGTGGGACACTTACCTGATTTGGGGGGGGAGGGGGGCCGTGAAAATACTTGGGCGGGACCACCTGTGCCTGCCTGGCGGACGCGGCGACCGCGGCGACGCGGGCGCGGTCGGGCGTGCTCTCTTCGGCGAGGGAGGAGCGAGGGGGTAAGAGCCGGCCGCGTGCCCTCCCTCCCCACACTTGCCTCATCTCCCGCCGACGCCGCCTCTTCTCCCGCCGACGCCCACCTCTGCCATGGCCTCCGCTCTCGCTTCCCGCGCCGCCGCCGTGCGCGCGCCCGCCCAGGTGCGGGGCTGGAGGGCGGGTCAGGGGTGGGGCGAAATCGCGGTCGGGGCCCCTTTCCGTCGCGGCGGGGCCTCGGCGCACCCCCCACACGCCTTCGGGGCAATAGACATGCATGCACCGCCCCTGCTGGGGGGCGGTCGGCGCGCGCTGGCCCCGACAGCCGCCGCCGGCCGCCCCGCGACTTTGGCGCCCCCGCCCCGGCCCTGCCCTCCCTGCTGCCCCGCCGCGCACCCCCAATGCGGCGGTGGCCGGCGTCGGTCATCGCCCTGGCGGGCGGAAGGAGCGCGGCGGGGCGCGTGCCGCGCCTAGGAGAGGCTGCCTCACCCTGACCCGCCGCCCACGCCGCGCCGCCCTCCCCCCTCTCCTTAGTCGCGCGCCGTCGCCGCCAAGGCCTCGGTCGAGTTCTACGGCCCCAGTGAGTGATGCTGGAAGGGGATTGGGGCGGGGCGGATGCTCCACTGCCGCCAGAGAAGGGAGGCGGCGGGCCGCGCGCTCACCACGCGCTCACCACCACCTCCACCCCTCCTCCCTCAGACCGCGCCACCTTCCTGTGCGTGCGAGAGCGTGTGTGGGGGTCGACCGCGGCACGCCCGCGCCCTCTCGCCGCCTCGCGCGCCGACCCTCCTCACCTCCCCTCCCTCCTCTCTTCACGCTCCCCACAGTGGCCCCTTCACGTCGCCTCCCTCCTACCTCAACGGCGAGTACCCCGGCGACTACGGGTGGGACACGGCCGGCCTGTCGGCCGACCCGGAAACCTTCTCGCGCTACCGCGATATCGAGGTCATCCACGCGCGCTGGGCGATGCTCGGCGCCCTGGGCTGCATCACGCCCGAGCTCCTGGCCAAGGAGGGCGTTCCCTTCAAGGAGGCCATCTGGTTCAAGGCGGGGGGCTCCATCCTCGAGGAGGGCGGCCTCGACTACCTCGGCAACCCTTCCCTCGTCCACGCCCAGTCGATCGTCGCCACTGTCGCCTTCCAGGTCGTGCTCATGGGCCTCATCGAGGGCTACCGCGTCAACGGCGGCCCTGCGGGCGAGGGCCTCGACCCGCTCTACCCCGGCGAGGCGTTCGACCCCCTGGGCCTCGCCGACGACCCCGACACCCTGTCCGAGCTCAAGGTCAAGGAGATCAAGAACGGGCGCCTCGCCATGTTCTCGATGCTCGGCTTCTATGTGCAGTCCATCGTGACCGGCAAGGGCCCGATTGAAAACCTCAACGACCACCTCGCCGACCCCTTTGTCAACAACGGCTTTGCCAACGCCGGCCGCTTTGTGCCCTCCGCGTAGAGAGGTGGAGAAGAGGTGGATGGCGGCGGCCTGAGCCGATTTTTCGAGGTAGGGAGGGGAGTTGAGGGGGGCGGGGCGCGCTCGCGCGCCCCGCCCCGCCACACGTTTCCTCTTTCTCAGTGGCCCCGGCGCGGAGCGGCGAGCACACAATACCCCAAGCAACAGGCTCGGCCGGGGCTCCTTGCGGCGGAGGCGGGGGGAAGCGCGCAAGCGTGTAAGCCTCGCCCCGCGCCGTCTCGCGATGCACACGGCAGGAGGCAGTGTGAAGGGGGGTCAGGTGGCGGCTTGCGGGCGCCAGGGGCGTGACGAGGGGCGGCGGCCGCGCGCGCGGCCCGCGCCGCGGCGGCGACCCCACCACGCGCTCCCAAACAGCTTTAGGCGGCCGTGGGTGGCGAGGCGGGGTGTCGGCCGCCCTCTCACTCCATCGAGCGCTGTGGCAGCGCGAAGAGAAGCGGAAAGGGTGAGGCAGAAGACGAGATCGCGACCCCACCCTCCTCACACCTCCCGCCCGCCCACCGCCTCCCGCCCGCCCACCGCCCCCCCCCCCAACCTCCACCATGGCTGCCACCCTCGCCACCCGCTCCGTCGTCGGCGCCCGCGCCGCGGCGCCCGCCAAGGTGTGTGGGAGGGGCGGGGGAGATGGTCGCCGCCTCTTTGGCCGCCCGTACGGCGTGCTCTGCGCCGCCCGCGCCCCGGCCCCCTCCCTGGCGGCCGCGCGAGACGACATGCTCGCTGATTTCAGCGGGAGCGGGGTCTTTGAGGCGCGGTACGGGGCGCGGCGCGCGCCCCACCTTAGCCTCGATTGGCGACCCCTCTCCGCGGGCCGCGCGCGCGCGGCGCGCCATCGGTCTGCCCCCACTCGGGCCGCGGGACGGCGCCCTTGGCGCTGCGGGCGGTTGCAGGGAGCGCGGGCGGCGGCCGGCGGCGGGCGTCCCTCTCGCCACCCTTACCCCCTCTTCACTTCCCCGTCCCCCAGCGCTCGACCGCCGCCCGCGCCGCCGTCGAGTTCTACGGCCCCGACCGCCCCAAGTTCCTGGGCCCCTTCTCCGAGGACTCGACCCCTGCCTACCTCACCGGCGAGTTCCCCGGCGACTACGGGTGGGACACGGCCGGCCTCTCCGCCGACCCCGAGACTTTCGCGCGCCTCCGCGAGACTGAGGTCATCCACGCGCGCTGGGCCATGCTCGGCGCCCTCGGCTGCGTCGTCCCGGAGCTCCTCGCCCAAAACGGCGTCCCCTTCAAGGAGGCCATCTGGTTCAAGGCGGGAAGCTCCATCCTCGAGGACGGCGGCCTCGACTACCTCGGCAACCCTTCCCTCGTCCACGCCCAGTCGATCGTCGCCACGGCTGCCGTCCAGGTCGCGCTCATGGGGCAGGCCGAGGCGTTCCGCGCCGCGGGCGAGGCGCCTGGCGTTGAGGGCCTCGACTCGCTCTACCCCGGCGGCCCCTTTGACCCCCTCGGCCTGGCCGACGACCCCGACACCTTTGCCGAGCTCAAGGTCAAGGAGATCAAGAACGGGCGCCTCGCCATGTTCTCGATGTTCGGCTTCTATGTGCAGTCCATCGTGACCGGCAAGGGCCCCCTGGAGAACCTGGCCGACCACCTCGCCGACCCGGGCACCAACAACGGCTTCGCGTCGGCCGGCAAGTTCACGCCTTGAAGACAAAGAGTGGGGGAGACGTTCCGGCGGCCGACCGCGCGCGCGGACGCGTTCGGCGGGGCAACGCCCCGCCGCGCGGCGCGCGCCGGGTGGGCCGCGGGGGTAGGAGGCTCGAGCGCGCAACAACGGACGGGGTGATTCAGCGGGCGGTGTGTGTGGGCGGGTGGCCTTTGCCTCCCGCCCGCTCCACCGCTCGCGCCGGCCGCCGCGCGGGCGGCGCCGCCTCGGCGGGGCGGTCGACGACCGCCGTGTGTAACTGCGCACCGCCGCCACGGGGGCCGGCACCCCAGATCAAAAAAACAAAAGAGACACGAGGAGAGAGGGCGGCCGCCACGCGGGCGAGCCTCGTCCACGTTCACACCGCCACCGCCGCGTGCCCCTCTCTCCCTCGCCAAAATCGCGGGCGCCGGCAGGCCCGGCCACCACGCATACCTCTCCTCACGCGGCCGCCGCCTCGGCCTGGACACGCGCGTCGCGCGCAGCCGAGAGCGCGCGGTCGATCGTTGCGAAAACGTCATCCACGAGCCCCGTGCCGTCGACCGTCACCAGCACATCTTCATAGTACCCCACCACCGCCGCCACGTTGGCGTGGTGCGACGCGAGGCGCGCGCGCAGCGCGTCCTCGGTGTCGTCCGACCGCTGCACCAGGCGGGCAACGACGTCGGGATCCGCGGGCGGCGGCGCGAATTTGACATGGTAGATGGCGCCGGTCACCGGGTCGAGGCGGCGGCCGGTGACGCGCTCGACGAGGACGTCGTCGGGGCACTCGACGAGGATGAACACGTCCGGCCGCACGCCGGCCGCCTCGATCGCGTCGGCCTGCTCGGCCGACCGCGGGTACCCGTCGAGCAGCCACCCGGCCGCGGCGTCGGGCGCGGCGAGGCGGGTCGTGACCATGCCGACGACGACGGAGTTGGGCACGAGCTCGCCCGCGTCCATGTGGCGCTTGGCCGTGACGCCGTTGGGTGTGCCGGCCGCGACTTCGGCGCGCAGCAGGTCGCCGGCCGAGATGTGGACGAGGCCAAACTGAGAGGAGAAAGAAAAAGGGGAGAAGGGTCGGGCGCCGTCAGGGAGCGAGAACTCGCTCCCTGACTCAAATTGGCCCTCCTCCCGCTCCCCTACCTTGTCCACGATCTTCGCACACTGTGTGCCCTTGCCGGCGGCGGGCGGGCCCGCGATCATGACACGGAGTTGGGGGGCGGCGGAGGCGGTGGCGGAAACGGAGGCACCGCGGCGGCGGGCGGCAGTCGCCGCGGGGCGGAATGTGAGATGTGTGATCATGGTGGGCGTGGGCACGCCTGAGGATGGTGGCAAGGGGCGTGGGAGGCCGCGCCGAGCGCGGCTAGCCGACGCCGACGCCGCAGCGCCCGCCCTCGCACCAGGGCGCGTTGCCGCCATCACGGCCCGACAGGTCAGCTGGGCGCTGCACGCGGCCGCGGGGCGGGCAGGGGCAGCGCGCTGGGCACGCATTGGGGGCAGAGGCGGCGGCGGAGTGAGTGCCGAGCCGCGACACTCCCGCTGGGCGCCCGCCGCGCGGGCGCGCGGCACCGCGCATCCCGCGGCCGTCCCCACCTCCCACGTCGAGCGCGCAGGACCCCCACCCAACCCCACCCCGCGTGCCTGCCGCGATGCGGTTCCTCCTCGACGGTCTGCCCGTCTACTTCCCCTACGAGTACATCTACCCCGAGCAGCATGCCTACATGCTCGAGCTCAAACGGGCGCTGGACGCGCGCGGGCACTGCCTGCTCGAGGTGGGGAGATTGGAGGGGGGGAGGGGGTGGCGGGCCACCGTCGCGGGCGCCCGCCGAGCCGCCAGCCCGCCCGGGAGGGTGCCAGGAGACGGACGTTGCCGGCGGCAACGCGCGGCACCCGAATCCACCCCCCCACCCTCTCCCCCCAGATGCCGAC